>Ga0302200_10000708_pt1 | contig 33312 bp, 30 predicted proteins | sample II_Bog_N3_1_FD_194585 | JGI IMG/M metagenome (GOLD analysis project Ga0302200, IMG submission 194585) | Peat permafrost microbial communities from Stordalen Mire near Abisko, Sweden - II_Bog_N3_1 | ecosystem: Environmental > Terrestrial > Soil > Wetlands > Peat | place: Sweden: Abisko... | reverse complement strand
GCATCGGTATTTAATCCCATAATCCCACCCAAGGCATCGATCTCCCTAACCAGATGTCCCTTGGCTAAACCGCCGATGGCAGGATTACAGGACATCTGTCCAATGGTGTCAGCATTTTGTGTCAGCAACAGCGTCTTTGCTCCAAGACGCGCTGCTGCGTGCGCTGCCTCAACACCAGCATGGCCAGCACCAATAACAAGTACGTCAAAAGAAATGGGATAGGTAAACATCATTAGGAATGTTCCATATGGAACACTTTTATAAATACATGTAGATCAATATTTTACTAAAAATTTTAAAAATTCTGGTTTTTGTGAATGCTTTGTTAACAACCTGTGAACGTTTGTGTTGGTTTGTGTAACTTCTGTTTCATGGAACAAGATTTTCATTGTTTCTCGTTCTACAATCGATTTTAATTCACTGTCTTTAAATTTAACTATTTACCTGAATATACGTATCTTATAGATAGTTTATGCTTCGATTCACAGTATTAAGATTATGAATTAAGGAACAAAATATATTTTCCCTTGAATAAAGGTGTGAATAAAAAGTTCGTTTTGGTTTGGTGTATAAGTTTTTTACCCTTTTTAAACGACCAGCGGAGCATCAGTGTTCCAATCGTTGAGAAAAGAAGAGTCAAAAATAGCAATTTCGAGCGAATTCGACTAGCATCATCTCTTCATGGGAACAGTTACGACCAAAAATCAGAGTTCCAAGACAGGCACGTATTTTCTTCTCCTATCACTGTTCTGCTTCCTTATTTCCCTATTGATTCATTTCCTCTTTTTTCAAAACGCCAGAAAATGGGAGATGCCCGGGTTTTCACCCGCGAGTTACGACACCATAATTCCGCGAACCTTTCGGATGAAAAGAGTAGAAATTGATCCCAAAACAATGGAGGAAGACAAGACAATGGTTTCAAAAATGGAAAAACCGCCCATGGCAGTTCCACTTGAGAAAGAGATTCCCCAAACTGATCCACCGATACAGTCCACTTCAGTAAAAAGTATTCTTTCAAATCCAACGGAGAATTTGCCGGTGGAAAAACCGGAAACCAAGATACCAACGGAGGGAATGGATGATCTCCTGAACAAGCCAGCATTAACAACAGTTCATTCTCCAAACGGAGAAATGCCAAAAAGTACCGACAATCAAGATGCGCTCGGCATGGAACAAGCCACAAAACTTCCCGATCCTGGTGAGCATGATCTCTTGAATGGAATGGAAAAAACTCAGGAATCAGCGGGAAAACAATCAGACACTCTGCGGTTCAGTTCCTTGGATGATCTTCTTACGGGGACAGGAACCGTGAAAAGAAACACGGCACCGATACTCATGCCGACAGATTTGCTGTTTGAGTATGATTCTGATGCGCTCAAACCGGCAGCAACAGAAACCCTTACCAAACTGGGTAGCCTGATAAAAAAGAATGCAAAGGCATCCTTTCGGATAGAAGGACACACCGACTCCTTTGGAACAGACGCTTATAATAACGGGTTGAGTCTCCGGCGTGCGGAAGCGGTTAAAAATTGGCTTAGCTTCAATATGGGAATCGATGCTTCCAGAATCAGCACAATCGGATTAGGAAAGAGTAGGCTTTTGGTTCCTGCCACAGGAAGTGTGGAGCAACAGCAGCTAAATCGCCGGGTGGAAATCGTCATCACTGTTCCCAAATAATCCGTAATGGAAGGCATTGTACCCATTTCCGAGCATCGTGCGCGTATCCAGCAGGAAGTCGCAAAGAGGCTGGCCGCAGTGTTGGATGACCAGAAAGAAATACCGATTCAAAAACTTCAGAGCCTTCTTAAGAAAGAAGAACATCGGCTAAAACTCTGGCACCGCGCCGGAGGAGGAGGAAAAGAAATCGTGGGACGCCGCACGGAGCTCGTTGATATCTTGTTTCGTGAAATATTCAGTCACAACGTCGTGACGCTCACCGGAGAAAAGGAACTGAAGGGGCTTGCCGTCGGTGCGTTCGGTGGGTACGGCCGGCGTGAACTCAACCCCTTCAGCGACGTGGACATCAACTTCATCCATTCCGGAAGAAGGCCGACGGCTGACATGGAAAAAGTCATCTCTGCGACGCTGATGATTTTCTGGGATCTCGGATTCAAAATGGGGCATGCTACGCGTTCCATCAGGGAATCGATCATCCAAGCCAACAACGACATGACCAGCAAGACGGCCATGCTGGAATGCCGGTGGCTGACAGGGGATAAAAAACTCTTCGAGGAATTCAAAAGCGAATTCGCCTCCTCCTGCATCAAGGGTTATGAAAAGGAGTACATTGCCTGGAGAATCGAGAATCTCAAGGAACTCAGGAATAAATTCGGAGCCAGTGTTTTCATGCAGGAGCCGAACATCAAGTCGGGCTGCGGTGGCTTGAGATTTTATCAGAATCTCCTCTGGACCGGGATGTTTCACTCCGGCGCCGCCAGTATGACGCGCCTGGTAGAGGAAAAGGTACTGAGGGAAAGGGAGCGACGCTCTCTGGAGGAAGCGCATGATTTTCTGCTGCGAGTCAGGACAGAAATGCATTACCAGACCGGAAGGGCGGCCGAGCAGCTCACGCTGCAGCTGCAGGGAACAGTCGCAACGGCCCTTGGCTATCCGCAGAAGAATATCCTCAGACGATGCGAGGCCTTCATGCGTGATTATTACAAACACACGCGGCAGATCTACCTGATCTCCACTCTTGCGCTGGGTCGCGTCAGGGAACAGCGCGAGGAACAGGGGCATCTGCTCACCAAACTGATGGGGAGAAACAAGGATGAAGTGGTCGGCGAATTTCTGATCCGTCACGGAGAGCTGTTTCCGCGCAGCCGCGATATCTTCAACACGGACTCCTCCCGGATGATGAGGGCGTTTCAGCTTGCCCAGCGAAGGGGGCTCACCTTTTCGGCGGAACTCGAGGATCTGGTCAAAAGACGCCTCCGTTTGGTTGATCGAACATTCCAGTACAACAAGGAAAACAGGGCTATTTTTCTCGCCATCCTCTCGCGGAAGGGAGAAGTCAGCCGAATTCTTCGCCTCATGCACGACCTGGGATTTCTTGGGAAATATATCCCGGAGTTCGAGCCGCTCACCTGTCTGGTGCAGCACGAATTTTTCCATCGCTACACGGCTGATGAACATACCCTGCTCTGCACGGAAAAAATCGACGCACTTCTTTTTTCCACGGAGCCGCGACTGCAACGCTACGCGGAACTTTTCCGCCACCTCGAGGATCCGGCGATGCTTTACCTGGCCATGCTGCTGCATGACACAGGCAAGGCCGCCAATACACTCCGTCACGAGGAGGCCAGCGCCATCGCCGCCCAACGGGTGGCCAGACGGCTTCAGCTCACCCCTCACCGCAGGAAGATGCTGATCACCCTCGTCGATGCCCACGGTGAGTTGGGTGCAGTGGCCCGATCCCGTAATCTGGAGGATTCGGCGACCGTTGAGGAATTCGCCCATATCATCAGGGATCCTGTGATTCTCGATGCATTGATGGTTCTCACGCTGGCCGACGGGATGGGGACAAGCGACGAGGGGTGGAGCGACTGGAAGGAATTGCTGGTCTGGCAACTCTATCACCAAGCCAAGGCTTTCCTGGCTGACAGCAAGGGATTCAGAAAGGAACGGAGCGAACGACGCGATGCTCTCCGCAGAAAAGTTGCCGAGAAACTTCCCGGAGATTTCGCCGAGGAGATCGAGGCTCATTTCATCGGCATGCCCGAGCGATACTTAGCGTTCAAGGAAGAAGAGGAAATCTGTGGTCACCTCCGTCTGTTTCGAAAATTCTTGGCCGAGGGGTTGTCCGCGGAAGGCCCCCATCTCGAGCCTGTCATTGAGTGGGTCGATCATGCGGAAGCCGGTTATGCCGAAGTCATCATCTGTGGATGGGATCGGGATCGTCTGCTGGAGCGGATCGCTGCGGCCTTTCTTGAAGCAGGTATCAATGTGCTCGGCGCGGACATTTACACCAGAGCAGATCATCTGGCGCTCGACATCTTTCGCGTGGCCAATCACCGTAGCGAGCCTCTCCCAAGGGAACGATCGCGGCGGGATTTCGAGGAGAAGTTGGAAGAGTTACTCCGGGCATCTGGCAGCAGGATTGTACCGGAACCAAAAAACAGATCCCTGCATGCCACCAAACAGGATGAGGAGTTGCCCGTAAGATTTCTGGTGAACAACTCGGCTCACCCAACCTGTACGATCATCGAGGTGCAGGCGCCGGATCGCATCGGGATTCTTTATCATCTGCTGCGGGCAATCTCGCATGGGGGCATCAAAATCGAGGCTGCCCGCATTGCCACAGAGCAAAAGGCGGCGCTCGATGTTTTTTATTTGCGCACCAAGGACGGAGGAAAACTTAATACGATGATAGATTTGGCCCGGTTGGAGAGACGTATCCGTACGGCGATATCACGAGTTTCCTCAGATGGGTAACGGAGGGGAGTGCCAGGGGGCTCGAGCAGAAAAAACCACTTTTTTAAAATAAATGTTGCATACGCAACGAAAACCCATAAGATCAACTTATTGAAAGATTGTTCTGGGGGGAACAACAGGCCGTCGTACCTTTGGTGCGGCGGCCTGTATCTTTTCCGGGGATAGTGCAAAATACAGATCAGGTTACGGTGGTTCTTTTCGTGGTTTTCCCACAGGGGTTTGGCATAATGAGCTTTCTCTATTCTGAATCATGGCCTCCCTCTCGAAGAACTCAGATGCGCAAGATCACCTGCCAGCGCGTTCAGGCACGCCGACAGCCTGGTTGACGCTGACCCTTCTCGCGGCCCTGATCGGTGGACTCCTCTTTTTTGATGGCATCGTTTGTGGCACGCTGCGCCTTGGTTTGGGGGTTCTGGCATGGAGTCAGGGTGCGGAGCTGTCAATTGATCATCTGACCCTGGGAAAAGGGGGAACGCTTCAGGCACACGGTGTGGCCTATTCCTTCGGATCGAGAAATCATCGCAGCTCCTGGAAGAGCGATGCGGTGGAAATGCAGATTTCCTCGCCCAGCACCTGGTTTGGATTTTCAAAATCAAAGAACCAGCATTTCCTGCATGAAGTGGTGTTTGGAAAAACAAAAGTGCTGCAGGATAACCGCCATGACCAATCAAGTGGCGGCGAGCTAGTGACACGCCCGCACCCAAATTTTTCCTGGGTTTCTCTGCTGCCAGATGCAGCCTCGGCAGGACCGATGGACGTGATCATCATTGGAGATGAGAGCCGACTTTCGATCAATGGCCTCCGTTTCTACCTTCCCAATCGTTGGAACGGACGGGTCTCCTATTCCGAAGCCATGCTCGATATCGGACCGGCACACCAAAGTTTCGGGGCTGCGAGCGCCCCCGCCAACTGGAACGGCACGACGCTCCAACTTGGAAAAATCGATTTAACCAAGGACCTCAAGCTGGAAGAATTCACACTAGTGCCCAGACCGGGTCATCTGGAGTTTGGATTGAGGGGAACGCTCGGAGCCGGACTTCTGAGGGGAGACGGATTGCTGGCGGTGAATGACGATAGAAAAAGCCTCGAGGTGACCCTGGTGGGCGAGAATCTCCGGTTGGAATCGGCTTCCCAGTTATTGAAGGAAGTGGATCACCGTGCCGGGGGAACGATACGCCAGGGAAGAATCACATTCCGCGGCGATTTGGAACATCCTCTTGAAGCGGCCAGTTCCCTTCGGCTGGTCGCCGATGATTTTCGATGGGAGGGCCGCGGGTGGAATTCGCTACGCCTTGCTGCCACGCTCACCGGACGGGTGTTCACCCTCACGGAACTGGTACTTATTCAAGAGGGGAATGAGGTTGTTGCCCAAGGGGAGAGTAAACTTCCGGAAGATTGGCATCAGGCGTTGAAGGCTCCATTCACAGCGTCATTTCATGCTCAACTTGATGATGCCGGGGCTCTTGCTGCGCTGGCAGGACCTGATTTTGCAGAGCTTTCGGGTGGTCTTGAGTTCGAAGGGAGCCTCAAGGGCTCGGAGAACAAGGCTGGGGGATATTGCAATCTTCTCGGCACAGGCATGAAGATCCGCAATATGCCAATCGACTGGCTAAAGGGATGCTTGCTCTTCGAAGGAGCCAAAACGCACCTCAGCAATCTGGAAATCTGGAGTGGAAAGGATCGGATGGTCCTGGAAGGAAGTATCGAGAACAGCGCCCCCCACACCTATCAATCCACGGCTCAGTTTGATCTTGGAAATCTGACCAAACGGCTTGCCCAGATCGGGATCTCGACGGCCTCCCAGCTCGGGGGTGGTGCCGTGCAGGGAACCTGGAGCGGAGATGGGTCAACAAAGGGCCACTCGGGAACCTTTCAGGCCAGCGTCAACAACTGGGTGAGCCCCTGGACGAGTGCGGGGATGTCTGGAAAATTCGAGGGATCGTATTCACCCGGACACCTCTATTTCTCCAAGGCGGAATTCCAAGCTCAAGATCTGAAGCTCGGACTACAGCTCTCGGCCTCGCCCACACTCCTCGAAGCCAAGTCGATCATGGCGACGAAAAGGGGGAAAACCGAGCCCCTTGTGCAGGGTGACGTGTCGCTCCCGGTGAATGCGCCCGCACTTTGGACAACCGGAGCCCTTGTCGAAAACCTGGATATGAAAGCAGCGCTCAAGATCCAGTTGGAGCTCCGCGGCATCAAGGTCGAGGAGTTGGCCCATCTGTTTGGGCAGAAAACCCCCTGTACCGGAACACTCGAGGGAACGCTTGCTGCGAGCGGGACGCCATCAACACCGGAGATTCACAGTTCTTTAAAAATTAGCAGACTCACCCTGCCGGACTCCACCGTTTCTCCCCTCACGACAGTAGCCTTTGACTCCAGTGCAGGTCGTGCCAGCTGCCAGCTTGTACAGGACCCAACACTGTCACTCCGGGCAGACCTCCCGTTCAATCTTATCCTGGACAAAGGAGAGCTTCGTTTTGCTGACGGGACCGCTCCGCTCCACGCGGATGCCATCTTGCACGCCACTCCTTTGAGCGGATGGCTGGCACTTTGGAGCAGCCCGTCCTGGATGCTGCACAACTGCGAACTGGATGGGGCCGTCTCCATTGGTGGCACGCTGAATCAACCCTCGGTGGAAGGGAAGTTGACGCTGAGTGCCGGGGAGACATCACTTCCGGGACTTCCCCCACTTGGCTCACTGAAGCTTCCAATCAGCTGCACGCTCACCAAGGTGACAGCCTCGGATGGCAGTGCGCTTTCGGGCACCAATCCCGTGAGTGTGGCGGGAATGCTCGACTGGAGCAGCAACACCCTTTCAGCCCGCGTGGATCTTGTTGGAAAAAACCTGGTATTTCCAGCTCTGGGAGGACTGGAGACACGGGGTGATGCGGAGCTCTCCCTTTCCATGCTGGGAACAAACGACCCGATCCTTGCAGGAAAGTTGATGGTGAAGCAGATCGGTGGCTTGTTGCCCTCGGAAATCATGCCGAGTTTTGTCCCGCCGGGTATCGGGTGGATCAAACCGATGGCACTGATTTCCGCCACGGAATCAACCACACCGGTTTTACTCGATCTTGAGGCCCAGACAGAAGGCGTATTGCCTTTGAACAATGAGAGGGATGAACCCACGCAACTACAGGCATCTCTCTACATCCAAGGAAGTCTTGCGGAGCCGACCTGGAGTGGAAGCATCCAGGCCAAGAATGCACGTCTCGATCTTCCCGCCGGCCGGTTTGTGATTCCTGATGCCACGCTTCAGGCCAACAACCCGGGCCAGGAGAACCTCAGTTTCACAGCCTATGGGATGACACGACTCGGATTTTGTGCCATCCAGCATGCGGGTTCCCTACAGGATGACGGCTTTTCCATGGATCTGCTGGCCGCTCTCCCGCAGGCCACCGAGGCAGATCTCATTCTGGCACTCGCCACGCCCGAGAAGACAAAAGCGGTGCCACTCGTCCAGAGTCCTTTCTGGATCAGGCAGAACACGCTCTTCCCCATCGCCGCGAGTGACTGGATCAGTCGCCGGGAACCGGGCGTTGCCGCAGGGGCCCTTGGATTTTATGGTGGCGCCTGGAGCATGACGCTACAACCACCGGGAGCAGCGCAATCAACGGCCCCATTCTTGAACGAAAACCGGAACACCCCTAAAAACTGACCATGGAAAGCATGACTGGACACGGCAGAGGATCTGCCATGGAAGCGGGCAGACGCATCACCGTGGAATGCGCCTCAGTGAACCGCAAGGGAATCGAAATTGCGGTGGCGCTTCCGAAGCCTCTTCTCACTCTGGAACCGCGAATTCGTGAGGAAGTCCAGCGTGCTGTCCGCCGTGGAAGGATCAATATCACGGTCTCCCTTGAGAATGGTGGAGCGGGATCCGAGCAGGGGATCATCGATCGGGTTGCCGCGCGCCGCGCTCTTCAAGAACTGCGGGAACTGCGGGACGAACTTTCCCTTTCTGGTGAAATACCGCTTGAACTCCTCCTCCGTTCACCGGGCGTTATCAAAAACCCGGCTGAGGAAGTGCTGATGCCCGAAGAGGTTTGGCCAATCGTACAGGCGGCCCTGTCCCAGGCACTCGAACGACTCAGTGCCATGCGTCGGAAGGAGGGTGCCCATTTGGTCGCTGATCTGCTGAAGCGGGTTCGTCTGCTGGAAAGCGCGGCCAAAGCGATCCGGGGGCGTGTTCCCTCTGTCCTGCGCGGACGGCGCGATCATCTCAAACAGCGCCTGGAAGAACTTGGTTCCCCGGTGCAGGCCAACGACCCTTCACTGGCCCGCGAACTCGCCCTGATGGCGGAACGAAGCGACATCACCGAGGAGTTGACGCGCCTCGAGAGCCACTTTGTGCAATGCCGCGAGGCGCTAGACGGAAGCGAGCCCGCGGGGCGCACGCTTGACTACCTTGCACAGGAAATGTTTCGCGAATTCAACACGCTGGGTAACAAAGCGGGAGACGCCACCATTTCACGACGGGTCGTGCAATCCAAGGCGGAGCTCGATAGAATCCGCGAACAAGTCGCCAACCTTGAGTAACACAGCTTTCCAATTTCGCCGCACAGGCATCCTGTTCGTCATCTCCGCGCCCTCCGGTGCGGGAAAGACGACCCTGTGCACGGCCTTGCGGCAGAAACCGGATTTTGTCTGGTCTGTTTCCTGCACGACGCGCGCCCCACGATCAGGAGAAGTCGACGGAGAGGATTATCATTTTCTTTCGACGGAGGAATTCACGCGGCGTCTTGAGGCGGGCGAGTTTCTTGAGCAAGCCGAAGTTCATGGCAACCGCTATGGAACCCTGAAGGAGCCCGTGCTGGAAAATTTGCGACAGGGCATCGACGTGCTGCTCGACATCGACACGCGTGGTGCAGCGAATATCCGCGCCTGTGGAGATCCGATGATCCTGAATGCACTGGCCGACGTGTTCATCGTCCCACCCGATCTGGAAGAACTGCGCCGGCGCCTGTTGCGCCGTGGTACCGAAACCGAGGAGCAGGTGGAAGTGCGTATGCGCAACGCTGCGGAGGAAATGGAATGCTGGCGCGACTACCGCTACACCATCATTAGCGGCTCCATGGAGGAAAACATCGAAAAGTTCCGCGCGGTCATGCGTGCGGAGCGGTATCTCACCCACCGCATGTCCCCGGTGGTAGTTAAATAATGCACACGGAAACTTCATTGGATCGCGGAGCAAAGACGGTTGTGCTCGGCGTGACCGGTTCCATCGCTGCTTACAAGGCGGCGGAGATCGTGAGCCTGTTGCGCAAGGCGGGGCACGAAGTGTTCGTCGTCATGACACGAAGCGCCGCAGAGTTCATCACGCCACTCACGCTGGCGACACTCTCGCGTCATCCTGTGCTCAGTGATCTTTCCGAAGAGAATGGTGAGGAATGGAAGCCGGGACACATCGAGCTGGCTGATCGAGCTGATCTGCTGCTGGTGGCGCCCGCCACGGCGAATAGTCTCGCACGACTTTCCTACGGCCTTGCCGATGATGCGCTCAGTGCGGTGGCGCTGGCCACACGCGCGCCGGTGTTGATCGCACCAGCGATGAATGGAAAAATGTGGGAACATTCCGCGACACAGGAAAATGTGGAGAGACTTCAAGCGCGCGGCGTAAAATTTATCGGACCGGCCGATGGCATGCTTGCCTGTGGTTACGAGGGAGCGGGACGGCTTGCGGAGCCAGCAGATATCGTGCTCCGCGCGGTGGAGATGCTTTCGGCGTGATCCGGAAGAACGCAGAATTTTTTCTGCGAGTGAAAAAAAGTTTTGAAAATCCGTTGACGCTGAACGCCAAGCGACTTATTCACAAACAGCAGTGAGTTATTCACAAGATTTTCACAATCTCCGCCCATGCGGAAAAAAGGAGGTGGATTGAAATGCCCGTAAAAAAAGCTGCAAAAAAAGCACCCGCTAAGAAGGCCGTAGCCAAGAAGGCTCCTGCTAAGAAAGCCGTCGCTAAAAAGGCTCCGGCCAAGAAGGCCGCCGCCAAGAAAGCGCCGGCTAAGAAAGTCGTGGCGAAGAAGGCTCCTGTTAAGAAAGCCGTCGCCAAGAAAGCGCCTGCTAAGAAAGCCGTCGCTAAAAAGAAATAAGTATTCTCCCGCCGGAACATCGCGTTCGGCGACGAGCCAAAACTTGGGGGAAGCGCCACAAACGCTTCCCCCAATTTCTTTTTGTGATGCTTCGCTCGACCTCAACATCGCTCTCGGCTAAATCCTTGTCATGGACGATTTATTACTCGCCACCGCACGCGAGGCTGCTCTGACGGCCGGTGGACTTATTCGCGGTCACTTTGAACGGGAACTCACTGTCGATGCCGCGGAAGCTCATGATATTAAGCTGGAGCTTGACCGCCGTTCCCAGGCCTTGATCGAATCGATCGTGCTGGCGGCCTTTCCCGATCACGCGATCTATGGCGAGGAGGGGATGCGCGGCGATCCGAACGCTCCGGATCAATGGATCATCGATCCGATCGACGGCACGGTGAACTTTTTCTACGGCATCCCGCACTTTGCTATTTCGATTGCCCATCGGCGCGATGGGGTGATCACCACGGGCGTTGTCTACGACCCGATGCGCAACGAACTCTGGGAAGCCTCGCGGGCTGCCGGTCGCGTGACGCTGAACGACCGGCCGATCCGCGTGAGCCGCAGAGACAAACTTGCCGATGCCATTGTTTCTGTCGGTGTTTCAAAGACCGTGAGCGCCATCGCTGCGGGACTCCCCGTCCTCGGCGAGATGATGCGTTCCGCACGCAAGACCCGGATGATGGGAAGTGCCGCGCTCGACATCGTCTACGTGGCAAGCGGACGGCTCGATGCCTACATCGAAAGCCAGATCAGCCTCTGGGATATCGCAGCGGGCGCACTCATGGTTGAGCTTGCCGGCGGGGTGGTCGATCTCAAGCCGCATGCCACCGTGCCGGATAAATATTCCGTCGTGGCCTCGAGCGGCGCGATCCCCTTCACGCATCTCTAATTTCCAATTCATGATCACGCGCAGCGGTATCGGCTACGATGTGCACCGGCTTGAAGCAGGCCGCCCGCTTGTTCTTGGCGGAGTGGAGCTAAAGCATCCTCAGGGACTTGGCCTGGCGGGCCATTCCGATGCCGATGTGCTCTGTCACGCCATCGCCGACGCGATTCTTGGGGCTGCCGGATTACAGGATATCGGCCATTACTTTCCCAACACTGATGAGTCGCTGCGCGGCATTTCCAGCCTCGAAATCCTGCGCCGTGTCGCGGGAATCGTGGGCGAAGTCGGGGGGCGGATCATCAACATCGACTCCACGCTCATTGCGGAAGAACCGCGCATCGGCCCCTTCGTGCCTGAAATGAGAGCGAGTATCGGACGCTCGCTCAACCTGGCCGTCACGCGCATCGGTGTGAAGGCGACGACGAATGAGTCCCTTGGATTCCTGGGGCGAGGGGAAGGAATTGCGGCGATGGCAACCGCCTCCGTGGAGATGCCAGAAGAATAGAAAGCAATGGCTGTGTACATCACCAACACCCTGACCCGTTCGCTGGAGCCGATCATCCCCCGCGCTGATCAGGGCAACACCCTCTCGCTCTACACCTGCGGGCCGACCGTCTATTCCTACGCCCACATCGGAAATTTCCGCGCCTATGTCTTTGAGGATTTGCTCCAGCGACACCTGCAGGTGCGGGGCTTCACCATCCGACGCGTCATGAACCTCACCGATGTCGATGACAAGACCATCCGCGGAGCCATTGCAGCAGGCCTTTCGCTGGCCGAGTACACACGACCCTTCAAGGAGGCCTTTTTTGCCGATGCCGAAACGCTGCGTCTGCTCAAGGCAGACGCCTATCCCGAGGCGACCGATGACGCTCAGATCGCCCGCATGATCGCGATGATCAGCACGCTCATGGAGCGCGGGCATGCGTACCAGGCCGAGGATGGATCGGTTTATTTCCGGATCGCCTCTTTTCCCAATTACGGAAAACTTGCGCGTGTCGATCTCGAGGGACAACGCCCCGGTCAGCGAGTCGCCAGCGATGAATATGAGAAAGAGGCGGTTGCCGATTTCGCCCTCTGGAAGGCCTGGGTGCCCGAAGAGGGAGCCGTGGGTTGGGAAAGCCCCTGGGGCAAAGGCCGTCCTGGCTGGCACATCGAGTGCAGCGCCATGGCGACGGGCCTGCTCGGCGAGACCATCGACATTCACTGCGGAGGCGTTGACAATATTTTTCCTCATCACGAGGCCGAAATCGCCCAGTGTGAATGCGCGGGACATGGAGAGGCACCCTTTGTCCGCTACTGGATGCACTGTGCTCATCTCATGGTCGAGGGATCGAAGATGGCAAAATCGCAGGGAAATTTCTTCACCCTCCGGGATCTGCTTGCTCAGGGCTGGACTGGGCGTGAGATCCGCTATGCCCTGCTCAGCGTTCATTATCGAGCCTCGTTGAATTTCACAATGGAAGGGCTCGGTGCCGCGCGCACGGCACTTGCGCGCCTCGATGCCTGGTACGAACGGTTGCTTGAAGCGGCCAGTGCTGCGGATGTTTCCGATACACCCGATGCGGCGACGGAGGGATTTTTTACTGCACTTGATGAGGATCTGAATATCTCCGGCGCGCTGGCCGTGCTCTTTGAAACCGTGCGGGAGAGTAATCGGGCGCTGGATCAGGGAGTGCTGACGGAGCCCCAGGCAAAAGGTTTGGTAGACTGGTATCAACGCGTGAACAGCGTTCTGGGCCTTGAGCCCGATCAGGCCGATGACGTGCTGCCCGCCGAAATCCTGCAACTGCTTGATGACCGTACCGCAGCACGCAACGCCAAAGAGTGGACGAAGAGCGATGAACTCCGCGATGAACTTGCTGCACGCGGCTGGCTGGTCAAAGACACCAAGGACGGGCAAAAGGCGTGTCGGAACACGGCTTAGTCATGCCGAAGGCAGTCTGGGCAAAGCCCAGATGGCTGATCCGGGAGGATCGCCAGACAAAAGGGAACCAAAAGGCCTTAAAATAACTACTTCAAGTTTCAGCTTTCAGCTTTCATCATTCTCTCAATGTTCTCCGCCGACACCCTACTCGATCTCAATCATACCGAGCACCGGCTTATTTTTGACAATGTCACTCATGCCTGGGAGGCGCTGGCAAAGATCAGCACCTACCTCCAGTTCCGCCTTAAACCCGGAATCTATGGCAAACTGATTGGCAAGCCCTTCATCAGCGGTGCGGTCTTCATTGGGCGCGGCACGGTGATTGAACATGGTGCGATGATCAAGGGGCCGGCCTGGATCGGCGAAGGATGCGAAATCCGTAACGGCGCCTACATTCGCGAAAATGTCGTCGTCGGGGATGGCGTCGTGCTCGGCAACTCCAGCGAATTTAAAAACTGCCTCATCTTTGACGAGGCGCAGATCCCTCACTTCAACTACGTCGGTGATTCCATCCTCGGGTACAAGGCGCACCTTGGTGCCGGAGCGATCCTCTCCAATGTCCGCCTCGATCACGCTCCCGTGAATGTGATCACCCCAGAAGGCCCGCTCTCCACGGGTCTCAGAAAGTTCGGCGCCATTGTCGGGGACCGTGCCGAGATTGGCTGCAACTCGGTCCTGAGTCCTGGCTCCATCATTGGCCGCGACAGCATCATCTATCCCGGCACATCGTGGAAAGGAGTCCTCCCGGAAAATTCCATCGCGAAAACAGACCCGCAGACGCTGAAGATTATTCCCCGAGAACAGAGGAGTTAACTCAACCGAGTTCTAGTTCGCTGCCGGCTTTTCCCAACTGATGACCCCGCGATTATAGTGTTCGATCGCTATATCCTGATATTTTCTGTTGGAGAATTTCATGTAGCTCTTGGCCCAGATTCCACCACCGCCCCGTTCTATGTAAACAAGGATGGGCCAAGTCCCCGTTTTGGATGGGTACCTATAGAGCGGCCCTTGAAACTCGGCGATGTCTCGCCAGCCTTCGGAAAATTTGTAGAAGCCGATATATCCAGTTCCTCCAGAACCAGACATCGCTGGATCCTCTATAAAATAGGCATTCTTTCCCTCCTGCTTTAGATCAACGACAAAGCCATAGTACACCTTAGGGGCAGACATTCCATTACCATCCCAGCCATGGTGAGGAAGTAGTTCATGAAGATCTGTAGGAATTGTATGCAGTACGGGATCGGCATCAAGAGAAGGGTTTATTGATTCAGCTCCCGGTACAGTGAGAAACGCTTCTTCATCTGGTCCGGGATCGGTCCGACCAACCGTTATCCATAGGAAGACTAGCAACAGCGCAAAGCGTAAGTTCATCATTAGTTCAGAATCCGTCGATTATTTCTCTCTTGTCGAGGTCGGATTCGAACTTGGTAAAACAAGGATCACCTTCGATCGGCCGGGAGACTCTTGTGAAATCGATTTCCTGCACTCGGGGAAGGAGGAGGCAGATTTCTTCACCACCGATGACAATGAGATCACTTCCACCGGGGCGCAACTAACTTGTGACGACATTATCAGGAAGCTCTTGTTAATTTTTATTTGAGGAATCCATTTTTTCGTTATCTTGGAGGCTGGTCTTCGTTGCCATCGTTTATCATTCCATTTGAGAAGTGATAGCACGGCTACGAATGAACCAGTAGTTCCCCCATTTATGTTGATGTACCCCCATCGCTTCCTCGCCATACTTGGCGTTTTGATGTGCTCCTGCTCCTTTGCTTACGGGCAGGCAGCCACCCAACCCGTCGGGTTTTTGAGCGTCACCATTCCAGGGACTACCAATGCAGCATCTCCTTCCGGAACAGTCGTTTCCGTCCCCTTGGATACGAAACCTGTTGCCGCAGCGGCCATAACTTCAGTCGATAGCACAAGTTCCTTCAGCAGCGCGACGGCGACCTGGACGGCGGGTGCCTATGTCGCCACGCCGTATTTGGTCCGGATCACGAGTGGCGCGAACACCGGCCGTTCTTTCCTGATCGTGACCAATAGCACGACACAGTTGACGGTGGACCCGAAAGGCTATGACCTGACACAACTACTGTCGGTCAATGACACGTTTGAAATACTGCCAGCGAACACACTCGGCAGCCTTTTTGGCACTTCCGCGCCACTGCTGACTCCCGGAGCGAGCGCGAATGTCGCCGATAACGTTGTGCTCTGGGACGGCAGTGCTTGGAGCACTTATTATCACAACGGCACAAACTGGCGGAAATCCGGCAGCTTTGCCAATCAGAACAACACCATCCTCTACCCCGATGAAGGCCTTTTCATTTTTCGACGCGCGACCTTGGCGGTCACGCTGACATTTGTCGGACGCGTGCCGATCACGACTGAGCGCACGGATCTGGCGGGTGGCGTAATGTCTTTTGTCGCCAATCGATTTCCGGTGGATATGACGCTCGGCGCGATCGGTTTACAAAACACGACAAATTGGGTCTCCGGGGCATCTGCCAATGCCGCAGACAACGTATTCCTATGGAACGGTTCTACTTGGGATACCTACTACTTCAACGGGACTAACTGGCAGAAGTCCGGCAGCTTTGCCATCCAGGATGCCACGGTGATTCCAGTTGGTACCGCCTTGTTTGTCTTGCGTACCCAGAGTGGGGCGACCCTTGCCCAGACCTTGCCCTACGCGCTGTAAATTCCCCTCCCTCTGTCTTATGAAGCAATTGTTCCTCCTCACAAGCGCTCTGGTGCTGAGCTTGTCGGGCACCTTGCCAAAGCTCTCCGCCGCCGTGATCACGGTATCCATGGACTCCGGGAACAATGGAAGTGCGAGCTTGTTCGACCAAAATAACGTGGCGCTCAGCCCCGGAACGACCGCCGATGGCGACGGATTCATCTTTCAACTCGGCTACTACGACCAGGCGACGGCGAGCAATAATTTTAACGGAAACTGGGTGGCGCTCACCGGGCAGGGCAGCGCCAATATCGGTGGAGACATCAGCGGCAGCTCCCCGGCCGAGGCGCTCAATCAGACATCCATCGGTGACCTGAACGTCAATTTCGGGGCGACCAACGTGCCTCTGAATACGAACGGGAGCGGCGCCTTTGCGCTGAGCGTCACTTTCGACAGCACGGTATTTAATACCTTCAATAACCTGCCGCAATCTACATCCATCCCTTTGGCGATTCGGTTCTACAATGCGTATAGCTTGGCTTCCGCCACCTTTTACAACACAGTTTCTTGTAATCTGTGGCTATGGAAAACTCCCTCCAGTCCCGCGCCCACGCCGATCAGTATCTCACTGGATGATCCCGGCTTGGTATGGGAGAGCACCGCGAAATTTTCGCAGGCAAGCGGGAGTGTTTTTCACACTACCATTACGCTTGTCCCCGAGCCAAGTGCTCTGGGTCTGGCGGGAGTCGGATGTTTGGCTTTTACCATGATTCGAAGATCGCGCCGAAAAGTTCGCCGCATGCCCCCAGCGACAAGTTGATCGGATAAACCGCAAGAGCTGCGAGAATTCCAAGAAAACAAACCCCCCTTACAAATGAAGCGCAGTTGTCATCTCTCGCATGGAAGCCTTTCCACGACGCTGTTTTTCATCAGCCTTTTCATGCTGGCATTTTGCCATCTGGAGGCGCAAGTGCTCCCCTTTCCCGGTGCTGTCGGTTGGGGGTCCGTTAGCACGACAGGTGGCCGTGGCGGAACCGTTTATCACGTGACCAACCTGAACGATTCTGGTGCCGGTTCTTTCCGCGACGCGGTGTCGCAGGGAAGTCGGATCATTGTCTTCGACGTAGGCGGCTATATTTTGGTCAATAGCGCCCTCGCGGCGAGTTCTAACATTACCATTGCCGGCGAGACGGCGCCGGGAGATGGCATAGGATTTTACGGGGCCGAGGTCTCGTTTACCGGGAGAAGCAACTGTATCGTGCGTCACGTCCGCTTCCGCCAAGGCTCGCTCGATCCGAAGGGAACGGGCACGGGCAATTCCAGCGGGAATTGCATCAATCTTGGCAACACTGCGAACATGATCTTTGATCACTGCTCCCTCGAGTTTGCCTCGTATAACAACGTGGATGCCGTCAACGCAGTGAACCTCACCTTTCAGTACTGCATCTTTGCCGATGCAATCAAGTCGCAGCAGTTCGCCTGCCACTTTCAGGGGGGGCCGGCGACTTTCATCGACTGTCTCTGGGCGAACGTGCACAATCGCTGCCCGTTGGCCAAAGGGAATCTGCAGTATGTCAACAATGTCCTTTACGATTACCAGGCCGGGTTTACGGCCGGAGACACCTCCGGTCATTTCTACTGGGACATTATCAACAATTACTTCATCGCAGGACCGGTCACGTCTTCGGCGGGCGACTGCTATTTTCAGGTCCCTGGCAATTGCTACAACTATGCGGCGGGGAACATTCTGGATGGCAACAGGGATGGCACCTTGGGAGGCTCCTCAGCCAACAACACAGGGGCCACGGGCCTTACCAACTATTACTTTTCCAGCACCTCCACGGTACCGACCGCGTCGCTGCCGATCCTGCCGGTGAAAAATGCCTTTGTCACCGTGGTGGCCAATGCAGGCGCATTGCCGCACGATCAAGTGGATACTTTGGTAGTGAATCAAGTTCTTTCGCTCGGTTCCCAAGGCTCTCTGTATGGGGATCAAACATCGAGCGGCCTGGCTAACGATGGTTATGGTATCATCAATGGCGGAGCGGCCCCTGTGGATAGCGATGGAGATGGAATGCCCGATTATTGGGAGGATGCCTTTGGCACTAACCTTGCTGCGACTGGCACCAACGGGGCCCTCAATGATGGATATCCCAACCTTGAGCAGTATTTCCACTGGCTGGCTGGCCCGCACCAATGGGCGCAGGTGAATATGCCAAAGGATATCGACCTTGCCCGGTATCTACCGGGATTCACCGGCGTCACCTATACGGTCACGAGCGGATCGAACGGCACAACTACACTGAATGGTGATGGGCATACGGCGCATTTCGTTCCTTCCAGCTCGACATTCAAAGGGATGGCCAACTTCAGCTTCACCGCCACGGCTTTGGGGGGCAGTTATACCAATACTGTGTCCGTTTTAGTCTCTCCCGATTCTCCCCCTCCTCCTCCGGTGCCAGTGCTGTGGCAGGGGGGCACTTCCTCCAGCGGGACGAATGTCTGGAACAACGTCAGTTCAAACACCGTCTGGCAGGCCTCCATCGGAAGCATCGGCTTCACCGTGGGCGATCCGGTCACCTTCGACGATACCAGTTCCAATCCGTCGGTCACCGTTGGAGCGACCGTGTCGCCGGCGTCGATTTTCATCAACAACAACAATCAGAACTACACGATAGGCGGTTCCGGTACGATCAGCGGCACGGGAAATCTGATTAAGACAGGAACCGGCACCTTGACGCTGAGCACCGCCGATTCTTATTCGGGTGGAACAACCATCAACAACAGTACGGTTGTCTTGGGAAATTATACCGCTTTTGGTACGGGAAGCATCACGCTCAACGGCTCGACGATCATTTACCCGAGTGGAGGAGCCTTGGGCAATGCCCTGACAATCTTTGGCTCCAGCACGCTTACGGCAACCAGCAGTGGCGCCAATTACCTCTATTCCAGCATTCTGGGAAGCAATGTAGCATTAACATTGAATACCGGTGTGAACACGATCTTCACGCTGCAAAACGACTGCTCAGGCTTCAGAGGAACGGTGAGTATGGCCCAGGGCACCCTGCGCATCTATTCCAGTACCACCGCCAATCTCGGGGGCATTCAACTGAGTGTCGGATCCGCAATCATCAAAAATCATAACAGTACGGGAGCAACCTATACCTTTGGCTCGATCTCGGGTGGTGCCAGCGCATCGCTGCAAGGGAGTGATAACGGATCAGGAACAGATATTTACAGCATCGGTTCTTTGAACCTCAACAGCACCTTCGCGGGAGCCATTGTTAATGGGTCCCATACGCTCTCCATCACCAAGACCGGCACGGGGACGCTCACCTTAAGTGGAATCTCATCCTACACGGGAGCGACCACCGTGAGCTCCGGTACCTTGCTGGTGACCGGTGCTCTGGGAAACACGGCGGCCACCGTGACCAACGGTGCGCAGCTTGTTGTGATCGGCTCCACTGCGGGGACTTCGACGGTCCAGTCTGGCGGACAACTCTCTGGCTCCGGCACATTCTCAGGAGCGATCACCGCCCAATCGAACAGCACGGTTTCTCCGGGGACAACGGCCGGCGCCGGAGCGGTTATGACTGCGGCAGGGGGCCTTGCAGCTACTGCAACCACCTTTCTCTTGGATCTCACAAGCTCGGCAAGTGGAACGAACGATAGCATTGCCGTCACTGGCGGTTCGGGCACCCTCACGGGCACCACGACCTTTCAGATCAATCTGGTCGATCACGTACTTGGCGCGGGAAATTACAAACTGATCAATTGCGCACCGGCGATTCCGCTCACTTTGAACGGCGCCACCTTGAAGCTCGCCAACATCCTAACCAACGATTCCCGGCAGAACATCTCGCTCAATAGCTCATCCTCCGGAACGGCCGGTGGGTATGTGCAGCTTTCGGTCACTGGAACGGCTGGCCAGCTCCTCTGGACCGGCGGCAGCAATAGCAATACCTGGGATTTGAAAAATACAGTGAACTGGTCGGGTGGGACATCGGCAGACAATAGGTTTTATAACTTTGATGCGGTCACCTTTAATGATTCCTCGAACGCAGGTACGGTCATGCTCATCGGCACACTCGCTCCTAGCACAACCATCGTTTCCAACAATTCCACCAGCTACAACTTCAGTGGGCCGGGCGTGCTTGCTGGTAACCAGACTTTGGTGAAAAGTGGCGCTGGCACGCTCACCCTCACACCCTCATCAACGAGTGTGAGTTCGACGACTGTCAGCGGCTCATCAACGGTGACCGTGAGCGATGCCACGGGTCTGGGCATCGGGATGACCGTTTCGGGCACGGGAATCGTGACAGGAACCACCATCACGGCCATCAGCGGGACGAATGTGGCTCTCTCCCAAAATGCCACCGGGAGTGGAACGATGACGTTGACAGGCATTGCTGCCAGCAGCTTCAGCGGTGGAACGACCATCAACGGGGGAACGATCGTGCTCACCAATTCCGTCGCCAATCAAGACGGCCTCGGGACGGGTGCCATCACCTTTAATGGAGGCACGCTGACGCTGGCGGGCTATCCGAATGATAATGCGACTGCTTACTGGGCCTTTACCAATAACCTGATTGTTCCTACCGGAGCAACTGGCACGCTCAACATCACGCCACGCATGCCTGCTGGTGCGCCTTATCCAGGCATCTATGGGACATTGACGGGAGGCGGCACCTTGAACCTGAGCATTCCCTTCATCCGCGATGGAATCGCAGGCGATTGGTCGGGATTCACCGGGACGCTGAATGTCACGACACCCGGCAGCGGATCATTAATGCTGGCGACCAGCTACGCGAACCCCGGGCTGCCACAGGCGACGGTCAATCTTGGCGACAATGTAACCATGTTGTTTTCCGGCACCATTTATGATGGCGGCACCGAGGTCGATGTGGGCGCACTTTCCGGCACCAGCGCGTCATGGCTCACCGGCGGGCCCACCAGTTCCGGTGGGCGCCCGTTTACGTGGGGCGTCGGCACCTTGAACACCGATGCGACCTTTGCCGGCACCATCGCCGACCAAGCGTCGTACACATCGACTTCCTTCATCAAATACGGCACCGGCAACTGGACCTTGAGCGGGACTTGTAACTTCAACGGCACGATGATCGTCGAGGCCGGCACATTGAGCGTCGCGGGCACTGTCGCCAGCGGCGATATCGTCGATATCCAAAGCGGCGCAACGCTCAATCTGGCCGGGGGAAATCTCAGCGGGGATAGCGTCACCGTCGATGTGGGCGCTAGCCTCACAGGTGCGGGCACCATCGCGACTAGCCTGGAGAACGATGGAACTGTGCTGTGCAGCTCCGGCGGCACCCTCTCGATCACGGGTGACGTCGTCAACAACGGCACCATGCGACTCACGGGAGGAACCACACTCAATGCCACGGGAAGCTTCATCAACAATGGTGTGCTCGATTTATTGACCGGGGCCGGCGGATTGCCCGCAAACTTCTCCAACAACGGCATCGTCATCGATTCCAGTGCGGTGAAACTGCAGGACTTTTCGAAGAACGGGAATGCCTTTACCATGACCATTAATTCTTATTCGGGGCATAATTATCAGCTCCAGCGGAGCAGCGCGCTGGGCAGCCCAACGCTCTGGCAAAATGTGGGCTTGCCCCAAGCGGGAATCACTCAATCCAACGGGACACCCACCGTGTTAACCTTCACCGACTCTAATGCGACCGGACAAAGCTGGTACTATCGCATTCAGATTTCACCCTGATTTTCCATATCCCTCTAACAGTGTTTTAGAATCCGTTGGCCATCCGTCGATACCGCCAAGTCGTGAAATCGGGGGTCGCCAAGACTAATGTGCCTGAGTCAAAGGCATCTTCGAACTTCAGAAAATGGGTGTCCCCTTCGACCGTCCGGGGGACTTTGGTAACATAGATCTCCTGCACTCGGGGAAGGAGGAGACGATAGATTTCCTCGCCACCGATGACAAAGAGATCGCGCCCGTCAGTTGGCTCGCAGAGTTCCTCCGGTGAACGGACAATGGTGACACCCTGAGTCTCTGGCATGGTCCGGGAGAGAACGATATTCTGCCGCCCGGGGAGAGGCTTGCCGATGGATTCAAAGGTCTTGCGCCCCATGACGATGGCGTGGCCCATCGTGGTCCCCTTGAAGAATTTAAAATCCTCGGGCAGATGCCACGGGATTGTCCCGGCCTTCCCAATGACCCGATTTTCCGCCATGGCCACAATCGCTTTCATCGGGCAAAAGAATTTTTCCCGCAGAGACGCGGAGACGCAGAGAGGGAGTGAAGAATGGATGAATAAATTTTATACCTCAGCGCCTCCGCATCTCTGCGCGAGATAATCCCCCCTCTTTTTCCTGAGTTGACGGTACTTTGCTCCCGCAAAGCGGTGCCTCCCTTCGGGCTACGACTCCGTCGTAGTCTTACGCGCCGATTCCGATCGGCTTGTTTCCTGAGTTCCTGGTTCATTCTCCGTGCGATAAAACTCATGCTAAACAGCAATCGGGGCTTTGATCGCGGGATGCGGATCGTATCCTTCGAGCGTGAAATCCTCGAAGCGGAAATCCTCCAAGGTGTTCACCGAGGGGTTGAGGAGCATCTTCGGCAACGGACGGGTATCGCGCGTGAGTTGCAGGCGGGCCTGATCCAGATGGTTGGTGTAGAGATGGAGATCGCCGAAGGTGTGGATGAATTCCTTGGGCTTAAGTCCGCAGACCTGTGCCACCATGAGGGTGAGCAGGGCGTAGGAGGCGATGTTGAACGGGACACCAAGGAAGAGGTCGGCGCTCCGCTGGTAGAGCTGACAGCTGAGTTCACCATCGGCCACATAGAACTGGAAGAGCGCGTGGCAGGGAGCCAGGGCCATCTTGTCGAGCTCGCCGGGATTCCAAGCGCTGACGATGTGGCGGCGGCTATCGGGATTCTTCTTTAGATCGGTGATTAGGCGGGCGATCTGATCGACGCTACCGCCTCCGGCACGCTCCGGCTTGGGCCAACTGCGCCACTGCGCTCCATAGACGGGGCCGAGATCACCGTTCGCATCGGCCCATTCATCCCAGATGGTGACGTTGTGCTCGTGGAGATAACCGACATTGGTGTCGCCTTTCAGGAACCAGAGCAGCTCGTGGATGATGGAACGGAGATGCAGTTTTTTCGTCGTGAGTAGCGGGAAGCTTCCGGTCAGGTCAAAGCGCTCCTGGGCGCCGAAGACCGAGAGGGTTCCCGTACCGGTGCGATCCTCCTTGGGTGTCCCGTGGTCGAGAACAAGCCGGAGGAGGCGTTGGTACTGGATCATCGTCGAGGCTCCGTGCGGTTCCTTGGGATTAAATCAGCGATGCTTTAGGGGCGATGCCTTAGGCCTTGTAAACGCTGTCGGGATTGAAGAGTGGCTCTTCCTGCGGAGGCAGGTCGTTCCCCTCCTTGTCCAGCTCGGTGTAGAAGCAACTCGCAAATCCGGTGTGGCAGGCACCGCCATGCTGCTCCACTTCAAAGAGCAGGGTGTCACGGTCGCAATCCACAAACCAGCGGAGGATCTTCTGGGAGTGGCCGCTCGATTCGCCCTTCTTCCAGAGTTTTTTGCGTGAGCGGCTCCAGTAGTGCATGTAGCCGGATTCCACGGAGTGGCGGAGGGAGTCCTCGTTCATCCAGGCCATCATCAGCACACGTCCACCAGCTTCGGCACTCTCCTGCACAATGGCGGGAATGAGCCCACGGTCGTCATATTTGAGATTCAACTGCATCATTATCATATCGAAGCGACGGGGGGGATCGCGCAAGAAGAATCGCGACATGCCTTCCTGGGCATTAGTAATAATGATTCTCGATTGCGATTGACGGGATGATTCGGAAGTATGGGGACGTGGACATTCCTGCCAGCCCAGCCAGTGCGCAACCGCGCTATCGATATTTTGAAGAAGCCCCGGAACGCCTTTCCGTTCCGGCGGCCGATTTCCTGGCGCGACTGCCCGCCGAATATCGCTGCTGGGCGAGGGAGGCTTCGCCCGATCACAGGATCGAGTTGCCGAGCCACAAAATCTTTCAGGGCAATACCCCGCGGCTGCGCCTTGGTCTGTTGCAGGAACTCTTGCCTGATCTGGTGAGCATCCCGGAGGGAGTCGATCGGGAGCAGCTTCTGCCATTGCCCTCAGGATGGCTCGCGCTCCATTTTCAGTTAATCACCCGCCGCGAGGAACTGCCGCCCGAGCCGGAACAACAAGTTGTGGAAACCAGCGGCGAGCCGACCGGTGATCAACCTGCCGAGGAATCGGCATCGGCGGCTGTTGCTACTGAAGCTCCGCAAGCTGTAGTGATTGCTGACGAGAAAATGGAAGCGGCACGGGAGATCTCCGCAGAGATAGTAAATCCCCTCACGGAACCTGTGCATGTGGTGGAAGAGAAGCGGCGTGGTTTTTTTGCCTCGCTCCCGATTTTCAGACGGCGGGAGCCGGTGGTTGCCATCCCGGAAGTCGCGCCCGAATCGGTGCCCGCTTCAAGTGTGGTGACGACGGAAGTGATCCCCCCGGTGGTGGAAATCAAACTGCCGCAGCCAGAACCTCCAAAACCGAATTCGGTTGAGAAAGAAATTACGGTACCGCTGGAGCGACTCTGGAAGCTGGATCCAAGTGATCAAGTGGCCGATCCCACCGCCTTGCAGGCGCTATTCATGACGGATGAAAAGCTCACCTTGGAGCGGATCGTTGCTATGGCCGGACAGTTGCCCGGACTGCGCGCCTGTGTCTTGGCGCATGGCGATCAGGTGGTCTGCGTGTCCAACACCCCGGCAGGAATCGATCTTCAGACGCTCAGCAGCCAGGCAGCTGCGATGCTCTCGCAGCTTCGTGAATCCTCCTCCCAGATGGGTATCGGGGCGGTTCCGGCCATCACGCTTCATGCGGAACAGGGGGTGCTGAGTTTTCTCTACCAAGAGGAGCTGTGCCTGCTGGTGCTCCATGCCGATCGTGGTTTTGTCCCTGGAGTGCGCGAGCGATTGCAGGAAATGCTCGGCCATCTTGCCACGGCCACGGCCTTGCCGGAAGGCTCCGCCACCCAGCAGAGCCTGCCTATCTGAGAGGCAGGGAAGTTGAGGGCCAGTAAAAGCACAATTGCAGCGATAGCCCCTCAGCTCTCGACTCTCGACTGCAAGCACTATCCCTCCTTAGAATTTCCCAATGCTTGAGATTTTACAAAAAGGTGGTCCGCTCATGTGGATTATTCTCCTCTGCAGCGTGGTGGCGCTGGGTGTCTTTTTGGAGCGGTTGCTCTATCTCCACAAGGCCTCGATTCGTGTCGGCGAACTGCTTGGCGGCATTTCCCTGCTGATTCGCAACAATCGTATCGAGGAGGCCCTCGGTGAATGTTCAGCCTCCCATGGCCCTGTTGCGCGGATCCTGCAGGCGGCCCTCATGCGTCCGCAGGAGGAGCGTGCCGTTCTCCAGTCGATCACGACCGATGCGGCCCTGCTCGAAATACCGAAGTTGGAACGCAATCTCCCGATTCTCGCCTCACTGGCCTATGTTGCGCCGCTGGTCGGACTTCTGGGGACGGTACTCGGATTGCTCGACGCCTTTCTGATCCTGTCCGCTCATGGCGGATTTGCCACGACGGCGGAACTCTCCAGCAGCGTGTACGAGAGCCTGCTCAATGCCGCCGCCGGTATCGCGGTAGCCATTCCCGCATTCCTGGGCCACAGCTATCTCACGTCGCGCGTGAACGACATTATTCACGACATGGAACGGGGTGGGATCGAGGTCGTCAATCTGCTGACCGACCGCGCCATTCGAGACGGAAAGAAGCTTGCTGAAACGACGGCATGAGACTTCCCCGCTGCAACTGTGCCGGTGCGCCCTTCTTGCTGATGGCGCCCATCCTGGCGGTGTTGCTGAGCCTCGTTTTCTATCTCCTGCTCGGAGGGTATTTCGTGCTCCAGCCTGGAGTCGCGCTGAAGGCTCCTGATTCCCCCTTCATGCTCTTGCCGCAACATGATCCCCAGGTGGTGAGTGTGACCGGGGCGCCACTGCCGCAGATCTATTACGACAATTCGGTGGTGACCACGGCTGAGTTGGAGGAGGCGCTTCGCAAGACACATGCGACGGGCAGCCTGATCATCAAGGCCGACCGACTCGCCCCCTACGACCTGCTCGTCAGAATCATGACCATCGGCGTGCACTGCGGGTTCACCGTTGTTCTTGCCACTGGCACGGGACCCTCGTCATGACCCCGCTTCATCCGGTGAATGGGGAGCAGGAGCATCACCATCTTCCCAAGGATTTGAAGGAGCTGGGCAATCTGGCGCATCTGCTCTTTGAGTGGCCCATCCGCCAGGCTCCCCGCCTGGCCCTTCCCGGCTTTATCCTTGTTGCTGGGATCATCCAGGCGATCACGATCGGTCTTTTCTCGATCAGCTACAAGACGCCCTCGGAGAGTCAGCCTGATTCGCCCCAGATCTATTTCATCCCCCCTGATTCCGCCACTGCCCGCAAACTTGCTCCCTGGCTTGCCGCGAATGACCCCGCCATTTTTTCCCCCCAGTACGATACGCGCGACGCGATTCCCTCACCCCCTCCCCTGAAATACAGGCCGAGCTATGAGGAGCCGCCGCCCCCATTGCGTCCTCTCCCAGTCGAGACTCTCCTCCCGATGGAACCACCTGCTCTGCCAGAGATGGCCAACCTGTTGCGCAAAAAAACAGGCCGGGTGATCGAGACTGCTTCCCAACCATCGCAGCCCTTGCCTCCCACGTTGGTTCGTTGGAAGGATGATCTGGCTGCGAGGCCTTTGCAGAAGACCACGATGCCGCCTTCCCCCGCCGGGAATGCCGCGCTTCAGCCAGCTCTTTACGAGGTAGGTGTGAGTCCCGAGGGACTCCCCATGCATTGCGTCCTTCTCGACTCCTCGGGGGATCCCGAGAGTGACGAGGCGGGCAGTGTCTGGATTCATGCCCAACGCTTTCAGCCCGCTGACAAGGATTCCTGGGGCCGCGTGCTCCTGCTCTGGGGTTCCCCTGCACATGCAGATCAAAAGACCTCCAATCCATGATTTCCATCACGCTCTCCTGGTTTGTCTGTCTCTATCTGGCAGTTTTTCTTGCCGGTATTTTGATCCTTTGGATCGGCTATGAAATCCTCCAAAAAAGGCACGCTAACGCCATCAAGCGGGATAGAATCTTTTGCCGGATCTGCGGGTCGCGGTATACGGATACCTCAAGCGAAACGTTGCTCCGCTGCCCGGTCTGCAGCAGCCTGAACGAACGCTCAAACTCGGCTAGGATCTAGGGAAGCGGGTCCTTAAAAAACACGTGATTTTGGATTGGTCTCCATCCCGAAACCAGAGGCTCGATGGACATCCCAGTTACGATGGGTGTCATCTGTGAATAACTTGTGCGCAATTGTGATTGGCGAGCGCGAGATTCCTCGTGGAACAGCCCGGATGCCATCCCGAGCTGACTCTTTTAGCAGAGAAAATCCAGAGCCTTAGAGCGTGGAACACCAGTGTTTATGGGCCTTCAGGGGTGATTGCGTCTGAAAAAGGCCTTTTTCCCCTTAAGGCCGGGCGGTGACAACGCCGTGCAGAGCAGTCCGTCGTGTGAATAAGTTCCAGTGATAGGGTAGAAGGGGGCTTTTGCCCGATTTTTCCTAACCTCTTGTTGGGAGGCTTGTTGCCCTTCGATCTTCCCCAGCATGCAAGCGAAGAACCTTTTGTCTGCCGGTCGTCCCCGACTAGGCATCCTCGATCTTCTGATCCTCAGAATTGAAGCCACTTTTCTCCCGAAAAGCCGTGGCTCCCTACGGGCTACGATTTCATCGTAGTCTACCGCCCCGGTACCCACCGGGTTGGTTCTCGACTCATCGCCTCGAATGACAATACGTGTCCATGGTGATGGACGGGATAGCCTGTGCAAGGCACAGCCTGAAAGGTGACACTCGCGGGAGCGAGGTCAGCAAAGCTGCGTCCCCACCAACCTTTTCGTTGGAATTTCCACCAGCATGCGTGAAAGTGCTGCACGATGAAGAGACTCTTGGTTCTCACACTGCTTCTCACCGCCATGATGCACAACCTTGCCGCCGATCCCAGCCCAGCCTCCTCGCCATCCACCCCTCCTGCCAGCGCCACAGCTGTCTTCGGCGGCGGCTGTTTCTGGTGCATGGAAGCGGTCTTTCAGAATTTACCGGGCATCACCAAGATCACCTCGGGATTTGCCGGGGGAACGACACCCAACCCCACCTATGACCAGGTCTGCACGGGCCGGACAGGCCACGCCGAGGTTCTCCAGATCACCTATGATCCCGCCAAGGTCACCTACAACCAACTGCTCGACCTTTTCTGGCGGGCTCATGATCCCACCACGCTCAATTGGCAGGGTGCGGACAGCGGGACGCAATACCGCTCCATCATCCTGACCTCCTCGCCCGAACAGGCATCGGAAGCCGAGGCTTCCAAAAAGAAAGCCGCCGCCCAATTCCCTGATCCAATCGTGACTGAGATCAAGCCGCTCACGGCTTTCTATCCGGCTGAGAAATACCATCAGAACTATTACAACGAGAACAAGAACGTGAACCCGTATTGCCAGATCGTCATCGCCCCGAAGCTCAAGAAATTGGGCTTGCCCCAGTAGAGAAGGCTTGGGATTTTTGCGCCGCGCTTTGTTGCTGCTCGCTCGCAGTAGTTCACTACAGCTTCGCTCGCGCGCCTAGCGAGGCATCAAAACTTCCTGCGCCTAAATGCACATTATCCTCTTATATTACCCAGAGAGCACAAAATAAGGAATAATATGCCAACTTGAACTGCTGCTAACAAGATGCTGGCGGCGCTTATAAAACCAAATCCATTTTGTTTTAAAGACCTCAGGGAGAGCGCTAATCCTATAAAGCTCGCACCAATCCATATAGGAATTATTAATTTAATAACGTTTGGAGAAATGCTGGAATCATGCTTTAAAAAAGAAAGAAGCAATCCAACTAAAAGGAATAAACCAAGGCATGAACAGCCTATGGTAAGCATGGGAGTGAAAATTTTCATCCTTTGATTGCAGACTATGCACGGAGGCAAAGCAGATCAATCAATCAAAAATTCCTAACGGTCTAAAAGCCTTTAGTCTAACCCCCTTCAGCCGTTAGGCTGTAGCCATGATCAAGCAGTACAGCGATCTTTCCGCCAATGAGCGGACGTATTTGGCATGGTTGCGGACGGCGCTGGCCTTGATTGCCTTCGGCTTCATGCTGGAGCGGTTTGATCTCTTTCTCCAGATGTTTGCCAAGACCGTTGGTGAGGAGAAGATGCAGCATACCGGCTCGGTGGGAAAGGATGCCGGCATTGGCATGGTGGCCATGGGAATGCTGGTGATTTTGCTCTCCACGGGACGCTTCGCTAACAGCGTGAAACGAATTCAGAGCGACGCGGTGGAGTCTTATAAGACTCGTAGTGTGCTGATTCTGGGCGCAGTCTTTTTTCTGCTCGCGCTTTTCATCCTGCTCTATGTCTCAAAAATACTGACCGCCCTGTGAAAAGTGACCAGGATCTCTACAAGCAGTTGCGCGATCTACCCAAGGAAGAGCTCTGGGGTGAGAGGGTGACGCGATTCAACGCAGCCTCACCGCGAGAACGGATGGAGAGCGTGGCGGTGATCCGTGCGGTCGGGATGATTTTCTCGAGATTCGGAACGGAGGAGGAGAAGGGTGCTGTCCGCGACTGGCTGACGAACCTTCTCACCGACCCGCAGGAAAAGATCCGCCGCTATGCCATGACGGCACTCCCGAAGATCGGAGTCGGAGAGGGGGCAGAAGAGCAAATGATATCGCTTCTCAAGCAGACGGGCGAGGAGAGAGAGAAACGCCAACTCGGTCGCGTCCTTGAAAAGGTCGGTGGTGCCGCCACGCTAGCCGCAGTAAGCGAGGGAGCCACTCTTCCTGCGTTGACCGAGCAGAAGGTAAAGGCCGCCCTCCTGCGGAAGGAAAATCCAGGAACGATCCGAATGCAAGCGCTCCTGCCCGCTGATGCAGGGCTAAGGATCTTTCTGCGCTGTCGTCGCGGGCTGGAAGGCTTCGTTCGCGAGGAGGCCACGGAAAAACTCGACAGCGGAACGTTCACCATCGGCGAAGTTCGCCCAGGAAGCGTGACACTTTCCGTAAAGAAAACGTTTTCCCTGGCAATGATCTATGAACTGCGGTGCTTTGCCACCATCGGCTTCAGCCTTGGGCTCCTGCGCAACGGCGACGGAGAGGCATGGATTTCGGAACTATCCCGCTGCATCGGCTCCAAGCGGGCCAGCGCCCTGATGCTTGGCGCAACCGAGGGGCCCGCGCGCTATCGGCTCGATTTTCCGGCACGCGGGCATCAGCGCGGCGCGATCCGTCAAGTTGTGGAACGCGCCTATGCCCTGGCACCCGAGATACTGAATGACGCACGACAGGCACTCTGGTCGGTCGATGTGATCCCAGTGGGCGTGCTTGGAACAGAGGCGTCCGTAGAACTCCGCCCGCGCCTTTATCCTGATCCACGCCTAGCCTATCGTCAGGATGATGTCGCTGCCGCATCGCATCCGCCGCTGGCTGCCTGCATGGCCCGGTTGGCAGGAAAGTCTGCAGAGCCGGAAATCATCTGGGATCCATTTTGTGGATCAGGGTTGGAGCTGATTGAGCGATCACGGCTGGGAGGAGTTGCCGTTGCTCATGGAACCGATCTCGATCCTGCGGCGATTGAAATTGCCGGGAGGAATTTTGCCGCAGCGGGGGTGAAGTCCACCTGTGCCGAATTTGTGTGCTGCGATTTCCGGGATGCCGGACGCGATGCCGGGATCAAACCAGCCAGCGTCTCCCTCATCATTTCTAATCCGCCGCTCGGTCGCCGCGTCCGCGTGAAGAACATGCAGGGCCTCTTCGCGGATTTCTATGCAGCTGCCATTCGGGCATTGAAACCGGGGGGACGGCTGATCTTTGCCAACCCTCTGCGCACGGGTCCAAACGATCCTGCCCTGAAGCTGGAATCCAGCCAGACGGTTGATCTCGGTGGATTCAACTGCCAGTTGGAGATGTATCGGAAACGGTCGTCCTGAAGGACTGGAATGCCGGATCAGCGGTGAAACGAGCCAGACCTACCCCCCGCTCCATGCCAGGAACCGGAGCCGCCGCCCCAGGAGGCAGAACCTCCCCGATAGCCACTAGCGCTGCCGCTCCCATTACTCCAGGAAGCCGAGCCGCCCCGGTTGCTATTGGCACTGCCTGAGCCATTGGACCAGGAGGCATTTCCCCGGTTAGCGTTGTAGTAACCCCCATTGGAGTAGGGCGTACGGTAAGCGGCGCCATTGACGCCGCGGTAATAGGAACTGTTGTAATAGGTGGCGCTGGTTCCGTAATAGGTTCCCCCGTAGAAACCGGCACCACCCCATCCGTAGAGGGGCACCACTGGCGATGGGCCGTAGGCGACTGGGTACGGTGCATAATAGCTGTCGGCGCAGCCGGTTTGGCTGAGAGCCAAGGCGATGCAAAGTAGCGGTAGCGCCAGAAGTGTGTGGAGGGGTTTCATCGTAGGGAGGTGAGATGAGCGCTTCCTTAACGGTCAGCGGAATGAAGCACGGCTGCAAACGGGATTTCCCGGACTCCCTCCGGCTTGTGAAAGACGAACGAGGAATTGAAGAGCCAGGGGTGCACGTTCCAGTGTGAAAATTTGATGATGGTGCGCGGGAAATTGGGCTTGTCGGTAAAGGTGACGGCGAGACGGCGTGGGAGGGCATCCGGCCCCGCATCAATCCAGATTTCCCAATTGACACCGGGGGAGCGGAAGGCGAGGTGATCACACGCAATCCCGTTGACGCTCGTGGGGCCGATCACAACCGCGCTCTGAAGGTTGCGGGTCAGAATGGCATAGGGATCGCTGTAAAGCAGGGGGGCAGAAGGAAAGCGAATCCCAGTTTCATGCCGAAGCCCCGCAAGCATCTCGTCGATTGTTGCCGGAGCTTTCGCCGTGGAGAAGACCTTGGTTTGTGGGGCGAGCGCCGAGACCGAGGTTCCGTCGTAATAGAAATCAAAGGCAGGGGCATCCCCGCCAAGGCGGGCACGAAGCATGGCAGGGCGCTTGAGGGCAACCTCTCCAACCGAGAAGAGCGTCACGGATTGCCCGGTGAAGGCGGGTACTTCAATAATGCTGCTCGACCGGAAAGTGAACGCTTTCGCCTGGGAAAGGGCGGTGCTCATGCGCTTGAGCATGGAGAGGGCATTGGGATCAATCGGGGAAGCTGTTGTGGCATGCAGGTGACTTGAAACCAGCAGTGCGGCCAAGGTCAGGAGGGGAGGAATTTTCATGGAAGTGAACGAGGGGGAGTGTCGAACCGAACGGTGCGGCACAATCACCTCCTCAAGCTGATGAGACAGAACCTCTCCGGGGACAAGACAAATCAAAGCGGTCTCTGTGGAATTTCTCCTGGTGTTGGCCACAAAACTCATGGTGCTCGCCAATCAATGGCCACACTATGACTTAAAACGCTCTAACTTCTCGCCAAGTACTCATTCTCCCAGCAGCGTTGGGAGATGGAAAAGGCTTTTGAGGAACTGGATTACTGCGTCACGCCACTTGGGGAGCTCATTCTTCGACGACGCAAGATTCCGATGCTTGAGAACGAGATCGCCTACGAGGTCATTCTCAATGGGGAGTTTCTGATGAGCAGTCTCTTTCATGTCGTGGAGGATGCGCTGGCCGATCTGGGGCTGGCGGCGGCAACGCCCTCCGCCGGGCCTCTCGATGTGGTGGTTGGCGGACTTGGCCTGGGCTACACGGCGGCCGCCGCCTTAAAACATGCAAGCGTCCGTTCCCTGCGCATCGTTGATTTTCTCTCGCCAGTCATCCGATGGCACCAGAGCGGATTGGTTCCTCTGGGAAACGAACTTTCCTCCGATCCTCGCACCCGGTTTGTGGAGGGGGATTTTTTTGATCTGGCCGCCCATCCCGAGAGGGGTTTCGACACGGACGAGGTGGGACGAAAATTTCATGCGGTTCTGCTCGATATCGATCATACCCCGGCGCACTGGCTCCATGAACGCCATGCCGCATTTTACACGGTGGAGGGATTACGCACCCTCCAGCGGCATCTGCACGCGGGTGGGGTGTTTGCCCTCTGGTCGGACGAGGTTCCCGATAACAGCTTCTGTGGTCGGCTGGAGGAAGTTTTCGCGAACGTGCAGGCACACGTCGTGAGTTTTCCCAATCCCATTCGCGGAGGGGAATCCTCCGGTACGGTCTATGTGGCGGTTAGATCATGTTAACTTAAGTCATAGCCGAATTATTTTCACCACAAAGGACTGACAAAGAAGC
>Ga0302200_10000684_pt1 | contig 33786 bp, 27 predicted proteins | sample II_Bog_N3_1_FD_194585 | JGI IMG/M metagenome (GOLD analysis project Ga0302200, IMG submission 194585) | Peat permafrost microbial communities from Stordalen Mire near Abisko, Sweden - II_Bog_N3_1 | ecosystem: Environmental > Terrestrial > Soil > Wetlands > Peat | place: Sweden: Abisko... | reverse complement strand
ACTACGGCGAGGCGCTGAACCTGCAGACGGAAATCTCAGCCCTTGTGGCTGCGGGCCGGCTTAGCAAAGTGCTGCTGCTGCTGGAGCATCCGCCGGTGCTGACGCTGGGACGGAATGCGAACCGCGCCAATGTGCTGGCGTCCGATGAGTTGCTTTCCGCACGAGGAGTTGCGCTGTACCACATCAATCGCGGCGGAGACGTGACTTATCACGGGCCTGGGCAACTGGTCGGATACCCGATTTTCGATTTGCGAACCCTGAAAACGCCGGGGGGCGGGCGCATGGGGCCGGTGGACTTTGTCCGCGGGATGGAAGAGGCGCTGATTCGGCTGTGCGGCGGGTTTGGGGTGCGGGCGGGGCGGATCAAGGGGATGACCGGCGTCTGGTGCGGAGAGACAGTGGACAGTGGACAGTGGACAGTGAATAGTGATCCTGCCCAGCCTAGCCAGCGTCTCAAAGGGGCCTCGGTCGGCCCGGAGCGCAAGATCGGCGCGATCGGGATCCATGTGGCCAGGGGGATTACGTCGCATGGGTTCGCTTTCAACGTCGCCACCAACCTCAGGGACTTTGACCTGATTGTTCCGTGCGGGATCAAGGACCACGCGGTTACCAGCCTGGAGCATGAAGTGGAGCGGCCGCGGGAACTGCCCTCGCTTGAGGAGGCGGCGCACGCGGCGGCGCGGCAATTCGGGATGGTGTTTGACGAGCGAGTGCTGGCTGTGGAAAGTCTGTCCGCGCTGCGCGAATCGACGGCTGCGGCGGTTCCCACATTTCCCGCGGAGGATACGCCGGTGCGGGTTCCGGCTGAGGTTGAGCGCCTCAGGGGCGGAGAAAGTCGTTCGATCGATGTGTGATCGGTTCCCGATTCCCACATTCGCGCCGTCAGAATCTTGAAACCATTGGGTGCGGAGCCGTCATGCGCTCGATCCATGGGAATTGCCCCGCATGGCCTGCGATTTATAATCCGGCTGGAGCCGGGTGCGCGATTCTGCCCCGCGTGGCCCTGAGAGGAACCTATGCCAACCGACGTGATTATGCCTCAAATGGGCGAGTCGATCTTTGAAGGCACTATTACCAAGTGGCTGAAAAAGGCCGGCGACCCCGTGCAAAAAGACGAGCCGCTCTTCGAGATTTCCACCGACAAAGTCGATGCGGAGATTCCCTCCCCGGTTGCCGGAATTTTGAGCGAGATCAAGGTTGCCGAGGGCGCAACCGTCGAGATCAATACGGTGGTTGCGGTGGTGACGGAACAGAGTTCAGAGATCGGAGATCAGGGATCGGGCGCTCCTCCGGCAATTCCTGCAAAGGCCGCGCAGGTGGGTGCGGTAACGGCCGGCGTGGATGTGGTGATGCCGCAGATGGGCGAATCCATCTTTGAGGGCACCATTACCAAATGGCTCAAGAAGGCCGGAGATGTCGTGCTGAAGGACGAGCCGCTGTTTGAGATCTCAACCGACAAGGTGGACGCGGAGATTCCCTCGCCCATCGCCGGTGTCTTGACCGAGATCAAGGTCCTGGAAGGGGCGACTGTCGAAATCAATACCGTGGTTGCAGTCATCGGCGGCGCCGGTCCCGCTGCGGTTGCGGAGGATGTGAAAGCGACCCAGGCAAATGCAGCGCCGGCCCCAGCTTCGACGCTGGCAGCGGCCCCAGCGTCCACTACATCGTCGAATGGCAGCGATCGCATCCGCTCCTCCCCGCTGGTTCGCCGCATGGCCAAAGACAACCACCTCGACCTGCGCCATGTGGCCGGCACCGGATCGGACGGGCGCATCACCAAGGACGACATGCTTCGCCACTTGAGCGAGCATGGCCCCGGCGTCTTTACCGGCGCAAAGCCTGCCGCGGAGCCGGCCGCGCCTGTCGCGTTAACCGGGCAGGTAGTGCCGCTTACCAAGATGCGCGCCATCATTGCGCAGCGCATGGTGGAGAGCGTGGCCATAAGCCCTCATGCCTATACCGTTTACAAGGTGGACATGACCCGGGTGGCAAAAATCCGGGAGCGGGAGAAGGCCCGTTTCGAGCAGAAAAACGGCGTCAAGCTCACGTACATGCCGTTTATTGCCGCTGCCGCGGTTGAGGCGCTGCGAAAATTCCCCATTGTCAATGCGTCCATGGAGAACGGCGCGATCCGCTACCACGAGAACATCCATTTGGGAATTGCCGTCGCGCTGGAGTGGGGCCTGATTGTGCCCGTGGTGAAGCAGGCCGAGCGGCGGAGCTTTGTGGAGCTGGCGCGAGCCATCGCGGATTTGGCCGACCGTGCGCGCACCAAAAAGCTGAAATTGGAAGAGGCGTCTGGATCGACGTTTACGCTCACGAATTCTGGTGTCTTCGGCGGAGAGTTTGGCACTCCCATCATCAACCAGCCCGAGTCCGCGATTCTGGCCATTGGCGGCCTCAAGAAAGAGGCTGTGGTGGTCACGGATGCCGACGGCGGCGACACCATTGCCATCCGGGCCATGCAGCACTATTGCCTGGGGTTCGACCATCGCACCATCGACGGAGCGGAAGCAGGCAAGTTCATGAGCGTGTTCAAAAAGACGCTGGAGACCTGGGATCGGGAGATTGGCTAGCGGCATCGCTCCGTTCGTCGGACAAATGCCCCGTGCCCCATCCATTCGCTTTTTTCGGGCGAATGGGTGGGAGACCACAGAGCTCGACCGCTCCGATTCCGGGGAAGCGTCCTAAACAATCCAGCCGCCGCCAACCACCTCGTCGCCATCGTAAAACACGGCAGACTGGCCAGGGGTGACCGCGCGCTGAGGCTCGTCGAAGGTGGCTATGACCTCGCCGGTGGGGGATGAGGAATCCCCGGTCCCCAAATGCGAGGGACCGGGGGCACCCGGAGTTATTGGGCCGGCCGGCTCAATCCAGGCCCAGGCCGGCTCGTGGCGATGGCGAATCTTGGCTCGCACGCGCATGGGGCCGGTAAGCTCGGGAATGGCGATCCAATTCAGGTTGCGGGCTCGTAGTGTGCGGACGGCCAACTCGGCGTCTGCGCCCACCGTTACGCGGTGGCTGGCCGGGTCGATATTGAGCACGTAGAGCGGCGAGGGCGAGCTTACGCCGAGGCCCTTGCGCTGGCCCACTGTAAAGTTCGAGATGCCCACGTGATGGCCCAGCACCTCGCCGCTGCTGGCGACCAGTTCGCCGGCAGTCACGGGCGCCTGCTCGCCCTGTTCTTCGAGGTAGGCGGCCAGAAACGCCTTGTAGTCGCCGCCGGGAATGAAGCAAATCTCCTGCGAGTCGGGCTTCTCGGCCAGCGCCAGGCCATGACGGCGCGCCACTTCGCGCACCTCGGGCTTGGTGAGGCGGCCAATGGGAAACAGCGTGCGAGACAACTGCGCCTGGGTCAGTCCGAAGAGGAAGTAAGTCTGATCCTTGGCCAGGTCGGCGGGGCGCTTCAAGATCCAGCGCTTGCGGTCCGCGTCGTACTCATTGATGGCGTAGTGGCCGGTGGCGATGCGGCCAGCGCCGATGGACCGCGCGGTCTGCAGCAACTGGTCGAACTTGAGGTGGTTGTTACACAGCGAGCAGGGAATGGGGGTGCGGCCGGCCAGGTACTCGTCCACAAAGGGGCGAACCACATCGTGCTCGAAGCGCTCCTGCTGGTTGACGACGTAATAGGGAATGCCCAGGTGCTCGGCGACGCGGCGGGCGTCATATACATCGTCGAGCGAGCAGCAGCGGCCAGCCTTTGGCGCGTCGGGGATGCCATGCTTGCCGGCCAGGCGGGTCTGATCCCAAAGCTGGAGCGTGAGGCCGACGACCGCGCAGTCGCCCTGGGCGAGCATCGCCGCAACCGTCGAGGAGTCTACCCCTCCGGACATGGCTACGGCGATGGTTGTGGACTTCGTCATGCAGTTTTCAGTCGTAGATCGACCACGATAAGACAGGAAGCCCCGACATCCGCCGGGACCGCGCTAAAAATTGGTGTGGGGGGAAGGACTTTCACCTTCGCGGTCGCTCTGGAAAGGGATCATCTCGTTCTAAAGTCAACTGCCTCCGTATAGAAGGAGTAATAAGCCCCCACAGGACCGCCTTCCCCAACCACACGCCGATTTTATCGATTAGCAGTTCCGTCAGCACCTCCTTGGGGCCTAAAATACTGACCTTTAAGAGGAGGCCAATCACTCCCTCTAACGAGACAGTGACCCCAGCGATGACTAATCCCTTTTTTACCCAGCTTATCTAAACTTGCACAGATTATTATATCAGGCAATACGGTAGGCTTTTCGCTATCACCGCGCAAATCAGTAAACAAGCTCTTCTTGTACGATGCTCCGTGTCTGGGTGATTTGATATTCATGGTCGAGGAGACACTCAAGGAAAGACTGGTGACTTTTCATCGCGCCTTCAAGGAGTTGACTGGATTTCAGAGAAAAGAAGAGGGCGACAGAACGCGCCTGGCAGTTGATCGAACGCCCAGGGTTGAATTCAATATCCGTGAATCCGACAAACCTGCTGAGACACGAAAGCCATTCACGATGGGGAAAAATAGCCCCTATGTAGAGCCAATCGTAAAAGACAGTTCTAGGCTCAAGCGGAAAACGTAATCCCATAAACTCAAAGGCGATGAGACGGCCAGAGTCTCGCAACCTCGTGTCTCTCTTGGCGGTGCGAGGATCGACTGTAAACAAATCTGTATAGGGTCCGCCGTGCTCGAAAACCTTGCTCCCCTGAAAAGCACACTCCAAGGGAATGTCGCCAGCTGGGCTATGCACTTGCAGGTGGAACGCGCTGAGATGTTGACCAACCTTGTTGTCCGATTTGGTCGAAACCTCTAGCAAAGGAGCATAGCCGAGGCGAGAAGCGGCCTCGTGAAGTGCGTAGATGTTGCGTTTCTTTTGAATTTCCGCAAAGCCTGAATGCCAGGTCAATTCGACGGAGATTTCCTTCACCAGTGCATCCTGGGTAGGCGTCGGGAGGAAGATTGGGCGCTCAGCCATTCGGCAGATTCCTTACATATTTCATTGGAACATGATTCGGCACAAGAAGTTCATATTTTTCCGCTTGCTGGAGGCGCAGTTTAACCGCTGGGTCATTCCAGTCAGTTCGGGTATACAAAACCTCGAAATCAATGACATCCACTGCCTCAGCAAGGGAAATGATCTGAACACCCGCTTTGTTCGATACGTCTGCCGTAAACATGACACCCTCCTCGCGGAGAATGTTCGGATGAATCTGAAGGAAAACAGGATTGGGAATACGTCCATCCTGGCGGGCGAGATATTCCATGGGATGACTTGGCCTGAAACAAAGATGAACATACCGATCTAAACCCTTCCTAGCGTCCGCGTCGTGGCTCCAGTCGTTTCCTCCAGGAGCAGGGATCTGAACACCCTTCTCCCGCAAGGCCGCCAGGGAATAGAGGCCGCCTAAATCTCTGATTAACGCCGCGTTGCTCCGATCGGTGAAATGATAAAAGGACGTGACCGAATATTGGACAAACGGATCTTGCTTTGACATTCAGAGACTCCAATCACCCCGCCGTTCCCGCCGCCACCGGCGAAAGCTCCCGCAAATTCTCGACGGCCCCTGTAATCACCTGCAATACATGGTCTACGTCGGCCTCGGTTGCCGTCTTCAGCAGGCTGAAGCGCAAACTCGCCCGCGCGCGGGTCTTGTTGAGCCCCATGGCCATCAGCACGTGGCTTGGCTCGGTTGCGCCGGAGTGGCACGCCGAACCGCCGGAGACGGCCACGCCCTTCAGGTCGAGGGCAATCACCAGTGCCTCGCCCTCAAGCTGGTCGAACCAGATGTTGGTGGTGTTGGCCACGCGCGGAACCCGCTTGTCGCCATCCCAGCCTCCATTTACGCCCGTGCCGGGAATCTGCAAAACGCCTGCCTCCAGCCGGTCGCGCAGACCCGCCAGCCGCTCAATTCTTCCATCTTCCAGCGAATGCATGGCCAGTTCCGCGGCCTTGGCCAAGCCTACGATGCCGGGCACGTTTTCTGTTCCGGCGCGCCGCCGGCGCTCGTGGCTTCCGCCCACCAGCAACGGCTCAATCGGCGTTCCGCGGCGCACAAACATGGCGCCAATGCCCTTGGGCCCGTGCATTTTGTGAGCGCTGATCGAGAGCAGGTGGCAACCGAATCGGCGCACGTCGAACTCCACCTTGCCCGCGCCCTGCACCGCATCGATGTGGAAGAAAATGTCGGTTTCGGCGGCGATTTTGCCGATCTCGGCTACCGGTTGAAGCACTCCAGTCTCGTTATTGGCCAGCATCACGCTGATCAGCCGTGTCTCGGGGCGAATGGCGCGCCGTATATCGAACGGGTCAATCAAGCCGCTAGGGCTGGGCGCAACAAAGGTCGTCGCCACGCCATTGTGGGCAAGCCGCTTGGCTGCCTCCAGAATCGCCGAGTGCTCAATCGAGGTGGTAATGAAGTGGTCGCCGGGGTGCAGAAGGCCGAAGATGGCTGTGTTGTCGCCCTCGGTGCCGCCGGAGTTGAACACCACCTCCGCGGCGTGGCAGTTGAAGAACTCGGCCATGGTCTCGCGGGCCTGGTCTACGGCGCGGTGCGCCTGCTGGCCGTGCAGGTGAATCGAAGAGGCATTGCCGAAATGCTCCATCCAATATGGGCGCATGGCCTCCAACACCTCGGGCAGCAGAGGGGTGGTGGCATTGGCGTCCATATAGGTTCGGCGCATGGCAAGCATCTCCTTTCTATAAATTGTACGGGGAATCGGGTTTTTACGCCTTGCTGTTAGCGCTGAATGGAAGATAATCACTGTCAGGTTCGCTCCGGCGGCACTCCAAATGCGGCGTTAAGTTCGTGGCTTTGTGTCAGTCGTCCACCGGTGTTGCCAACCCCCTGGGGCATGAAACGCGTACTTGGAAGTAGCGCCGGTCTCCCGGCCGGCTGTAGCGGGGGCCTCCGGCCCGCGCCGTTTCTTATCGGGACACGGCCGGGGCGCCGGGGTACAGGGGTACCGGGGTACCCTTCAGGGTCGAGGGTCGAGAGTCGGGTCCCGTGCCGTGGCTGAGAGCTAACAGGTAACAATGATATCAGTGCTAGCACTTTCCTTGTTTTGTAAACGCTTACTTCCGCAATTTCGCGTTCGAAAGCGCCCTTATTTGCGCGTTTTTGGCACGAAAACAGGCTTAAAATGCGCCAAAATGCACTATTTGTCACACTCTTGCATTTGCATATATGCACACCTCAGCGTGTCTTTTCATCGGCGTAATGTGCGCATTTATCCACACCCACGGCGAAGCGCCTTCGACAAAACTGCCCCACCTGCCGGAGGAGGGCAGACAAGTCATCTCGTTGAATCCGTGGCAATGTGTATTGCATGAAGGCACCCACTTGCACTCCGATGATCGATTGTGCGAGATGGTTGCATGCCTCTTTCGGTTTTTTTGAAATGCGTCCATTTGTTCCAAAAGTAATGAAACATCCAGTCTTTTCTTAAGAAAACAGATTGACTCAGGCGAAATTGCTGTTATATTCAGGTTACTGGCGCTCCCTTGCTCCGTGCCGGCATGTCAAGCCAATCGACGAAGATATGAATGAATGCGCATGCTTTCATTCTGTCAGCCCCGCAACTCTTCTGGGCGCGGTTCCTGCGATCCCGCCCGCGGATTCTTCTTGAATTGCCCGAACAAACTGAGGATGACAAAGCTTTGCAAACAAGCGAACACAGGAGTGTCCGGTCTGCATGGGGCCCCGCCGCAGAGCCCCAAGCGGACGCGCAATACGCATCGAATTGGTTTGCCGTGTACACCACGTCACGCCACGAGAAGCGGGTGGCGCAGCATCTGGGCCAACGGCAGATCGAGTATTACCTCCCGCTCTACCGGTCGCAGCGCAAGTGGAGCGACGGATCGCGAGTCACTCTCGATCTCCCTCTGTTTCCGGGATACATTTTTGTCCATATCAATCGCGCCGAGCGGGTGCGCGTACTCTGCGTGCCCGGCGCGCTTGCCGTGGTGGGCGGAAATGGCCGAGAGCCGGTTCCTTTGCCGGACTCGGCCATCGAGGCGCTCAGAACCGGGCTCCAACTGCATCCCGTAGAACCGCACCCTTTGCTCACCGTGGGCCAGCGGGCGCGCATCCGGTCAGGCGCATTCGCCGGCATGGTGGGCGTGGTGATGCGGAACAAGAACTGTTGCCGCGTAGTCCTCACGCTGGAGCACATTATGCAAAGCGTGGCCGTGGAACTCGACGCGGAGGATCTCGAGCCTCTGGATTCCGGCGATTCATCATCCGCCGCAAGATCCGTGCAATAGTTCAACTGAAAAAGCGGACGCAGGAAACGATGACAACGACCTCGAATCCCGGCAAAGGCGACGCGGAGTCCCGCATTCTGGACAGCGCGGCGAAGCTCTTCGCCAACTTCGGTTACAACGGCGTGAGCACGCGCGACATCGCCGCCAAGGCGGAAGTCAACGAGGTCACGATCTATCGTCATTACCCCCGCAAGCGCGACCTGTATCTGGCGGTGCTCGATGCGGAACTACAGCACGTGAAGCTGCGCGGCGACCTGCTGGCGCGCATTGCGGAAGCCGCCGACGGACGAACGGTGCTGGCGCGCACCTTTGAGTTGATTGCCACCACGCTGATTGAAAGGCCCGACCTGCTGCGCCTGGTGCAATACAGCACCCTTGAGCTGGGCGAGGATATTGACCCGATGCTGCGCAAGCACCTGGGGGAATTGGTGGAGGTGGTGGCCCACTATCTGCAGCCATGGGTCGAGCGGGGCGCGTTGAGGGCTTCGAACGCCAAGGCGCTGATTCTGGCCCTCATCGCGCTGGTTCTAAGCCACAGGCCGCTTCGTCGCATATTTGCGGGAGAAGTCATCAGCCCGGAAGTCCTGTTCGAGGCGTATGCGGAGTTTTGCGTGAGCTAGGCAGATCCCTGACCTTCCCGAGGTCTCCGCGGAACGGTCCAAACCATCCGGTTCCCCAATATAGGCACTCAAATCCGTCGCCGAACTACCGTCGCGTTTCGAGCGTGCTTTATTTCTGAATTGGCGCAGAGATGGAATGGGAAGTTTTATGGAACACAGTGTGCAGAAACTTGCACAACATTGAATATAGGTTTTCGTAAGTTATTGAATCTAAATACAGCGGGATTGGTGTGCTAATTGCTTTTGAGGGTGTGTCCCCCAAGGAGACTCAAAATGAGCACAAAGACTAAATTGGCTTTTCTTTCCCTCGCGTCTACAGTAATGTTCCTCGCGGCAGCTCCCAGTGCTTCAGCCACCGCAATCAACTTCACCTGTAGTGGCCAAGGTGTGGCCGGCCCGGGCAACACAACCGCACCACCCTCTGCCTGCACGCCTTTGACCGGTGGATTCGAGGGAATTGCAAGCGTTAACCCGCTGGTGACCTGGAGTCAGTCATCGATCTCGCCGCTGACCAATTACTACACGGTCACGAACGGGTCGGCGAATTTAAACGGCGTGAACAACACCAACGGAAGCATCAGCATCTCTAACTTCGAGTTAAACGAGAACTCGGGATTCAACTGGACGAACTCAACCGGCAGCACCGCGAATGGTGGTACCAAAGTTTCGTCGCTCTCGACCACCGCCGGAGCTGGGGCAACAACCCAAATTAAAGTGGCCGACAGCGCCGGCACGTTCCTCTCCAGCGGGTTTTACTTCGGCGAGAGCAAGACTGCCACTCTCAGCTACGAGATTTTCGGCTACAACGGAAGCACACTGGTCTATTGCATCGACTCGAACAGTAACTCGTGCAGTGGTTCCCTTGGCAGCGACTTTGTCTCTCTTGGGAGTGTGACGGACCCGGGTCCGGGGGGAGTTGGTACCTACTACACCTACGTTGCGAACCCCGACGCGAACACCAAGGTCACAAGCGTATATATCGAATCGAGAGCTTCCACCGGAACCGTATACCTGGACAACATTCTGGTGTCGCAAACCCCCGAGCCAACCAGCCTGCTTCTGCTCGGAACCGGTCTACTCGGACTTGGCGGCATGGTTCGCCGCCGGCTGCGCACTTAACTCGCTGAAAGAGTCTCCTGCCTAGCCAACCTCACCCGGCCCGGCCTTCGCAAATCGCGGAGGCCGTCGGCATTTTGTCTCAGCCCACGACCGGCGATTGCCCTTTTTGTTGCAATTCCGGCCGCCCGCTAGTTGGAAGCGTCTCTTTGGCGCGTGGCTTTTACGCCCGACAGGATTCCAACCCCCAGTAGCACAACCCCTCCCGCGGCGAGCCATTGCAGGGGAATATGCATAAGGTGCCCAATATACATCAAACCGCCGATCATGATCGCGAATCCCGCGGCATAAATACCAAACGACATGCAACCCTCCATTGAGTGCGTGATAGCCGTATCCATCCGGCGTTGCTTACAAGTCATCGGATGCGGAATTCCGCTCTTTAGGTCAGCTTGGCGCCTTTTGCGGCGCGTTCCTGGCTGAGCGGCAGGTCCAGCAGCTTGGGCCGGGATGCATTTTCCTCCGGCAACTGATCGAGCAGGACCACGTTGAGCAGGGATTTGTTGACCCGGATGTGGCCGTTATAGGTGATGTAGCCCAGCTTCCGGAAGCGATTCATGAAAAAGCTCACCCGCGACCGCGTTGTTCCAATCATCTCCGCAAGCGTCTCCTGAGTCACTGGAGCGATCTGCGTCTCCGGCACGCCCGGCATACCGTATTGCGCCATCAGTAGCAGGATTCTGGCCAAACGCCTCTCGCTGGAGTTAAAAAGCTGATCGACAAGATCCGCCTGGGTACGAATACCCCTGGTCAGGATGAACTGCATGAAAAGCGCTGAGAAAGTATGCTCTTCATGAAGCATGCGCAGCATCTGATCCCTGCCGATTTCGAGCGCCAAGCAGACCGTAATGGCCGCGGCTGTGACCGGCCGAATCGGGTCCGTTCCGACAATCGCTTCCTCCCCAAAGAAGTCTCCGGCGGCCAGCAGAGTAACTGTAGCTTCCTTGCCGCGCTTTGAGACGACAGTGAGCTTGGCGCGGCCCGACTGGAGATAAAATACGGAACCGGCTGCGCTTCCCTGGGTGAAGAAGAGCTGCTTGGTCTTGAGACGGACGATACTCCGCCCTTTCCCTTCGGTCGAAAGGTAAACGGTGGGACTGAAATCCTTCTTGGTTGCTCCATCCATCTGGACTGCCTCCTCCGGTGTGGGTCTGCCGCACCGGCCTGCTACACGCGCTCTGGCCAAAAAGAGGTAGATTGCGGCGCCTTCCCGGCATTCCGCAATCTTCCACACGTTCTGGAAGAATTGCACCTCGAAGAGACTTAGTCTGAGCGATTTGGCTCTACGCCTCATCCGGTCCTACAGTTGGCAGTTGGCGCGACATCGCTGCGCTGGAGCTTGGCGCCGTTGAATTCAAGGGGCAGGCGCCCCGAATGATTCCCAGAAAGTAACACGAGTGTCGGTTATCACTAGACAAATTGACGTTACTCGTGGACAATGGAAAAGTCTCATCACCCAGTAGTAAGCCACGGTCACAAGCGCAGTCTTAGTTGTGCGAGAATCATGGCAAGTCGCCCAGATTGCTCGAGGTAGAGACCGAATCATTTCGCTGGCCCACAGGGAAGTTTGCTGTGAGCGGGCGCTTGGTAGCAGACATTTCCTTGGTCGAGTGAGTCTCCCTCGTAAGCGTTCTGAACTTCGATTGATCGACTGCCAGTCAACCGGTTGCACGTTGCCTTCAGTTAGAACGCCGCATGGAGATATGCATGAGCAGTATTCCCCCTTGCAAGGCCATTTGTAAGAATTTTGCACGTTTTCAACAAGAATCAGCCGACGCAAACGAAACCGGACCAAGGCGCACGAATCCCCGCAACGACCATCCCTTCCGGGCCAATGCATCTCTCATTTCGCGGGTTCGCGCCTGGACGTGGATGCTTGCCTTGCCGGCTCTGCTGCTGATTGCCGCAGGCGCACAGGCGCAGGCTGTTTTTGGCGCCATTGCGGTTGGAGGCACCAACCCGCCGACTGAGCAGACCGTCTCTGTCACGGCTCCCGCCGGGGGCACGGTGGCCAACGTGGCTTTCCTGACGATGGGCGTACCCAATCTTGACTTTCAGGCTGGCAATGGATTCAGTTGCGGATCCGCAACCGCGCTGGCGCCCGGCGGCAGTTGCCAGCAATCGGTTTCCTTTGCTCCTTCCGCGCCCGGCCTGCGCTCCGGCGCGGTTGTGCTGCTCGATAGCGGGGGCAACGTACTGGGCAAGACGTTTATCTCCGGCACAGGATCGGGCGGATTGGGTGTCTTTGTCCCCGGAAATGTGCTTCCGGTCGCTGGAGACGGCGCCTATAAGGATTCGGTGGTGGACGGCATCCCCGCCACGAACGCGGAGTTGTACATCCCTTCAGGCGTCACAGTGGACGGCGCTGGCAACCTGTACATCGCGGATACGCTCCATTTTCGAATTCGCATGGTCTGCGGCACCAGCGCCACCATCTCAGGGACCGCTGCCGCCTGCACCGGACCCGGCATCATCACAACCATCGCCGGGAACGTCACCTCGGCCTATACGGGCGATCATGGACCCGCATCGCAGGCCACTTTGAATCTGCCGAGCGCCGTCACCCTGGATGGCGCTGGGAATCTCTACATCGCGGATACGGGCAATAACGTTGTTCGCATGATATCCGCCGCCACCGGCATCATTACCACGGTGGCAGGCAACGGCAGCGGCTGCGGGGGACAAACCGACAATGTCGGAGATGGCTGCCCGGCCACTTCAGCCAAACTTAGTTCACCCCAGGGTGTAACCGTTGACTTTGGCGGAAATCTCTTTATCGCCGACACCGCCAACCAGCGCATTCGCAGAGTCGATGCGGTGACAGGAATCATCACCACCGTGGCGGGGGACGGATTCACAAAACCCGACGGGTCAGGTGGATACACCGGCGATGGTTTACCGGCGACCGCTGCCGAGCTCAACGGTCCTGAAGCGATAGCGTTCGACCCGTCGCTCAACATGTTTATTGCGGACTCGGCGAACAACGTAGTCCGCGAGGTGAGCGCGGCCACGGGCAACATCTCCACCTTTGCCGGAAACGGGACAGGAGGCAATACGGGCAACGGCAGCGCGGCCACCGCGGCGGAATTGCGAGTGCCCTCGGGCGTGGCTGTAGACCCAGCCGGCAATGTCTATATCGCGGACACGCAGAACGCCGCCATTCGAAAAGTAGCCTCGGCTTCGAGTGCGACCCCTGGAGTCATCTCGGCAGTAGCGGCGACCTTCGTCGGCGAATACTACTTCAACGGGACATTCTCAGTCGTGAACATCTATGGGCCAGTCGGGCTCTTCCTCGATGGCAGCGGAAACCTCTACTTCGCCGACTCGTTGAATATGGTGGTGCGGGAAATCCAGAGCAACTATGTCGCCGTGGATTTCACCGGAGGCCTTACGCCGACGCCCGTTCGCCAGGGAAGTGTTTCTCCGACGGTGGACGAGACAATTGAAAACGATGGAAACGCTCCGCTCGATTTGACCAGCATCGTTCCTGGCACGAATGCGGCCATCGATACCACAGTTACCAACTCCTGCATTGCAGGTTCTCCATTTTTGGCCGTGGACAGCGATTGCGTAGTCGGCGCGGTCTTCGCTCCGGCACTTACTCCGGCCATTACCGTCAACACGCCTGAGGATGGAAAAATCGATATCGCCGAATACACCCAACAACCCGCGGTTACCGCACCGGATTCTCCCCAAGTCATCGAAGTGTTTGGAATTGCATCGCCGGTCAACGAGGCGACGATTACTCTGCAATCCAGCCTCAACCCGTCTGGTTTCGGCAATCCAGTCACCTTCACGGCAATGGTCTCAACCGGCACGGGCACCGGCGCTTTAACCGGGACCGTCACCTTCTCAGTGGATGGCGCCGCAGTGCAGTCGGATACCGCTCTCGGCGCCCCGGCCACTAGCGGGACCACCGTCTCCGCCTCTGCGACGTTCCTCACCAGCACGCTCACGGTTGGTTCGCACACGATTACCGCAACCTACAATGCCGGCACCGCCGACCCAGCCCACTATGCCGGGCCACCCGCGTCGCTGACGCAGGATGTGCTGGAGGGCACGGTCACCACACTCACTTCCAGTTTGAACCCATCCCCTGTTGGGGCGAGCGTCACATTCACAGCAACGGTTTCAGTTCCACCGGGCGGCGGAGCCGTTCCCCCGGCGGGCTCGGTTCAGTTCAACGACGGTTCAACCATTCTGGCCACCGTCCCCTTCACCGCGGGCAACAGCGCACAATTCACCACTTCGTCGCTCACGCTTGGAGTACACAACATCGTCGCGTATTACCTTGGAGACCCGGCCGTTCCGGATATCCAACTCAGCCAATCGACACCACCGCTCAGCCAGGACGTGCAGTCGCAGTCGAGCATTCTGCTTTCCTCAAGTTCCAACCCCTCGAATTATGGAGCTTCCGTCACCTTCACCGCGACGGTTGCCCCCACGGGTGGGGCACCTTTGCCCACCGACACGGTCACGTTCCTCGACTCGGGAACACCACTCGGGCCGGCTGTGGCGCTGAACTCCAGCCTTCAGGCAATCTTCACCACGACTACGCTCACCGCCGGCACGCATACGATTACCGCAACCTTTTCGGGCGATTCGAACAACAGTTCCAGCACCTCCGCGCCGCTCAGCCAAGTGGTGAACAAGATAACGCCGACTCTCATCTGGGCGCCTCCGGCGGCAATTACCTACGGCACGGCGTTAAGCGCCACGCAACTCGATGCTACGTCCAGCGTTCCAGGGACATTGGCATACACCCCGGCAAGCGGCGCCGTGTTGACGGCGGGCGCGCAAACGCTCTTGGTGACGTTTACGCCCACAGACGCGACCGACTACAGCACCGCCTCGGCCACTGTTCCGCTGACCGTGAACAAAGCCACACCGGCCATCACCTGGGCCACGCCGGCGCCGATTTCCTACGGCACGCTCTTAGGCGCCACGCAACTGGATGCCTCTTCGACCGTTGCGGGCTCCTTTGCTTACACACCGGCTAGCGGCACCGTGTTAACAGTGGGTTCGCAGACGCTTTCAGTCACTCTTACACCCACCGACACAACCGACTACAATACTGCAAACGCCACGGTTACGCTGACAGTGAACAAAGCGGTTCTGTCGCTTACGTGGGCCACTCCCACGCCGATTACCTACGGCACGGCATTGAGCGCGACACAACTCGATGCCACTGCAACCGTTGCAGGCACCTTTGCGTACACCCCGGGACTTGGCACCGTTTTGACCGCGGGATCGCAAACGCTCTCGGTGACCTTTACACCCACCGACACAACCGACTACACCACTACAACGGACACGGTTACGTTGACCGTAAACAAAGCGTCGCCGGCTATTACCTGGGCCACGCCCACGGCAATTGCCTATGGAACGGCATTGAGTTCCACCCAGCTCGATGCTTCCACCACCGTTGCAGGCACGTTCGCCTATACTCCGGCCAGCGGCGTCGTGTTGGGGGTGGGATCGCAAACACTTTCGACGACGTTTACGCCCACCGACGCCACCGACTACAGCACGGCCACCGACACGGTTACCCTGACGGTGAACAAGACAACGCCGGCGACTACGCTCTCGGCCGTCCCAACCACAGGAATCGCGGGCGCTCCGGCCATTTTTACGGCAGTCGTGACAACATTCGCGGGAGCACCCAGCACGTCGGGCAACGTCACATTCAGCGACACTTTCGGCGGCGCAACGGTAACGCTGGGAAGCTCCGCCCTGTCATCGGGGTCGGCATCGATCGGCCCAACCCTTGCGCCCGGGCTGCACTCCATTGTCGCCACGTATTCGGGCGACTCCAACGACAACAGCAGCGCGTCCGCGCCGCTTGCGTACACGGTGGTCCAGGCAACTACCTCGGCCGTTGTCACCGCAACGCCGAATCCCTCTATTGTGTTTGGCACGGTCACCTTTACTGCGAAGGTGACGGGCAACGGCGGCATCCCCGGAGGCCCCGTAACCTTTGTTGCCGACGGCACGGCCATGGGCTCGGCGGTAACCTTGGATGCCACAGGCACGGCGGTGTTCCCCTACGCCGGGCTTTCGGTGGGCACGCACTCCATTACGGTTAGCTATGGCGGAGACGCTAACGACGCGGCGAGCACATCCGCCGCAATTTCGCTGACGGTGGGGACCATACCGACGGTGGCGAACCTGGGCGTCTCGGCCACCACCTCAACTCCTCCGGTAACCGTTTTGGTCGCCGTGGTGTTGAACAACAACGGCGGTGGCGGACCTACCCCCACCGGTACCATTACTTTTGAAATTGGCACGCTGGTTGTTGGCTCGGCGCCGTTGGATTCCAGTGGAGTTGCGACCCTTACGCCGAATCTGGGGCTTGGCACCTATAACATTGTCGCGGTTTATAGCGGAGACGCCACCCATAGCCCGTCCACTTCCGCGCCGGTGTCGGTCTCGGGTACGGCTAACGGCTTTTCGATTGCCGTGAGTCCGGCCAGCGTGAGCATGGCAGCTTCGGAAAACGCAACTGTGACCGTGACGCTTACTTCGGCGAGCGGATTTACCGACACCATTGGGTTGGGCTGCGGGTCGCTTCCGGCAGGCATTACATGCCACTTCACGCCGGTCTCAGTCAACCTTGCGTCCAACGCCACTGCGACCTCATCCCTGGTCATCGACACTGGCTACCCGCTAACGGGGGGCGCGGCTGCGATGAACTCTCACGCGAGCAGCCGGGGAGTTTTTCTCGCGGGCTTGCTGGCTCCGTTCGCCGCAATCTTCGGGTTGTTCTTGCGGCGCTTCCGCAAGCGTCATGCTGCGGTGTTCACCACGGTTCTGGTTCTGCTCCTCTCCAGTGCTGCCATGCTGATTTCAGGCTGTGGTGGAATCAGTTCAAGCAGCGCGGCGCCAGGCACCTATGTAATTCAGGTGACCGGCGTCGGCACAGACAGCAACCTTGTCCACTATCAAAACGTGACGGTTACGGTCACACAGTAGGGCTGAATCTTGAAACTTGCCGCAGGAGATCGATGAAAAGCTTCCATAATTTCGGAAAAAGCGGCCGCGGAGTGTATCCGCTGGTTATTCTGGCCGTCTCTGCTTATCTTGGAATGGCCCGTCCAGCCGCGGCACAGGTGACGCCGTCGGCGGATAACGGCAGCTTCCTGATGTCGGCGGGCGGAACAGCTTCAGGCTACTTCCTGCAATACGGAGAGCGGAAGATGCTGGGCGTTACCGCGTTTGTCGACCTCGACACCATACGCCGCTACGGGATCGAAGGCGAAGCGCGCTGGCTCGTTTTCAATCAAACGGAGAATGTAAATACCCAAACCTATCTGGTGGGTCCGCGCGTCCACATGAGCGTGGGCAGGTTCCAACCCTACGCCAAGGGGCTGGTCGGCGTGGGCGAGTTCAACTTCCCGTATAACCTGGCTCACGGAGGTTATCTGGTTGTTGCGCCGGGCGGCGGTGTTGACTACCACCTGAACAAGAAGGTGATTCTCCGCCTCGCCGATTTCGAATACGACTACTGGCCCCAGTTCACCTTCGGAGCCATGAAGTCCTACGGCATCAGCTCGGGCATCCGCGTGCGCATCTTCTGACACGTTTCGGGCGGACTTTGACCGCTGCGCTTTTGGCTTGGAAGTCAGTGGCGGACCCGGTTCCGAATTGGACAGATCCATGCCTTACTTCGCTGTGTCGTCCTCTTCGCTGTTATGGATATAGCATTCGTGGATGGCGTCCAGCGGAGCATTGGGCCATTTGTTCTGCGTCAAGTCGCTCTCGGTCAGCTCATGCAGAGCAAAAGAAATGGACCCGTCCGATTGTACGGTGGCTTGCAGGTATCCATATATATGAGTTTTCGATCCCTTCTTTGCTTCCTTGGGAAGCTGATAGCGGTGCGCACCGGCGCTGCCAATGATGATGCCGGGAACCACGTTGCCGGAACGCTGTTTCCAGAAGGGCGTGTCGTAGATGTCAGGCGAGTAAAAGTGCGAGTGGCTGGAAATGATATACACGTGCTTGCCCGCGGCCTGTGCGTCGTAGAGCCAGGTGTAAACCAGTTCGCCGGTTCGTATTCCCAGGTCCCAGTCGTCCATGGCGTGTCCGGAGCTGGTTGAGTGGGGCAGCGACTCGTGCATTCCCGCAACAATGGTTTGAATGCCGGAGTTGGCGGCCAAATCGCGGTCGAGCAGCGAACGCAGCCAGTGCAGCTGGGCATCGGAAAACTCATCCTTGCTGGCATTGTCGAGGGTGATAAAGTCCACACCGTTGCGGGCCCAGTGATACCAGGGACCGAGCGGCGCGGCTGCGTCGCCGTCGGCCTCGCGCTGGGCCTCAATCTCAGGTCGGCTTAGAAAACTGGAGAACTTCGCGATGTAGCCCTCGCGGGTCATGGGCGCAATCGCCTCATGATTGCCGCGGCCCAAAAATACTGGAAAAGAGCCAAACGACGCCATCTGATGGGTGAGAAAGTCATCCCAGGCGCGCGGCCGGTATTCGGCTTTGGAAAGCTGGCTGTCGCCGGGCAGCATGGCCAGCAAATCCTGGTCCGGCTGCGATATCCAGCGGAAGTCGCCGAGGTGCCAGTAGAAAGCGTCGTTCTCGGCTTTGACTTTGGCCGCAATGGCAGGCACTACAAAGTCACCGCAGTTGCGGCTGTCGCCGGAGACAGCAAAGGTCCAGGTGGAAGCCGAGGAGCCGGTTTGCGCGCCAGCCGATGCAGGCACAAATGCGGGAATGGCGATCACGAAAATTGGGAGCAGGAGAAGGGAAGCGCGGAGCCTGAACATGGATTCAGCATAACGCGATCGGGATGCGGGAAATGTGAAAGAACGACTAAAGAGCGGTGCGCCGGCTCGTGGCTGAATAGTGAGCCGCGTTCCGAAATCGGCGATATTCCATCCAATGTGTGTTTCCGGTCACGGAGACGCGAGGCCGTTGGCCGATAGCCTCTTCAGGGACGGTGCAATCAACCTTCGGCGCCGCCTGAGGATCAGAGAACCGAAGAACAAGGAGCGATCATAATGGCTTATGTAGTTACCGATGCATGCGTCAAGGATTTTGTCTGTGTGGCGGAGTGCGCCACGGCTGCCCTTCAACCCACCGCTGGCGATCCGAACGCTGGAACGATCTCCCAGGTCTTCATCAACCCCGATGAGTGCATAGACTGTGGAAACTGCGCCGATCTCTGCGCCCAAAACGCCATCTTCGCAATGGACGATCTACCGGCGGACAAGGCGCACTTTGCCGAGAAGAACGCGGCCTATTTTCAATAGGCAAACCTGCGGCCGCTGCGTCGAACCTTGGGCTTTGGTTACGGACCTGCGATTGCCGAAGTCGCGGGCTCCGCAGTTTGCGGCACAGACGTCGCGGGTAGAGCCTTTGCAGTGGCAGTCTGCGAAACCGTCGTTACCGGCAGAGTGAGCGTCTGCACCGTCGACGGATCGTCGCGCAATTTCAGATACAGCGCGCCGTTGGCCGGATGGGGCACGCTCAGTTGGGTTCCCGTAAAGTCTGGCGGCACATCGACCGCATTGTCCAGGTCCGGCGTGGAGGCAATCGATTCGGCCAAAAAAAGATTTGTGCCGATCAGGCTGCACGGCTTGGCCACCGCGTGTGGACAGCGCAACTCTTTGAACCCAGGCAGCCTAACCAGCGTTCCCAGGCTGAGCCAGTCTCCGGTAATGCCGTCGGTCGTCACCGCGCGCGCCTCAATGGGCCCAAATCCCGACGAACCGAAGCGAGCCATCGGGTCCACAATGCCCATCGCGGTCTTCGAGTCCTCAAGCACCAGGCTGCCGTCGGTCAGCGCAAGCTCGGTTCTGAAGCTGCCGTCGACCGCGGCCACTTCAACCTTCTCCGTGCGGGGAAAGTTGGCGGGAACCCTGGACCTCAGGAAGAAAACGAACCGCTCGTTGATCGGAAGGTCCTCCACGCTGCCCAGGTGTACAGGCGATGCTGCTTCGGAGGGATCTTCCTGCGAGCCTTTGTTCAGCAGGGTCACCTGCGGGCGTGGCGGCTCGACGGTTACCGGCAATTTCAAGCGGCGGCCGTCCTGCAACTGGACATTCGCCACATAGTGCTTTCCCGGCCCCAAACCGGCCGTGGAACCACCGGCGTTCATCGCCAGCTCATCGGAATCCTGAATGCGGGTCAGCGCCGACGGGGTCAGCGTAACCCCCTCGAAGTCAGCCCTAGCCACTTCATCCAGCCGGGTTCCCCATAGCGCAGCCACCGTGTCTCCAACGCTCAGTGTCAGTCGGTCCAGCGAGGCGGCTTCGGAATAAGCCTTCAGCGGCAGCCTGTCTGGCTTATCCAGTCCGAACTGGTAAATCTCCAGGCTTATTGGTCCGGGGGCCGCATCTTTCATTGGTACTGAAACCTCCAGCCACTCCGGCTTGACGGATTTCCATATCAGGCCCAAGGGGTTGCCGCCGGTTGCCTCTTCCTCAACCCGGTCAATGCAAAGCGAGCTGCCGCCTTCCATGTGCAGCGTGTCGTCGCGGCCAACCACCAGCGCGGACTGGTCGCCGGGCGCGACCGCCCATTTGCCGGCCTGGGGCGCATAGAGGCGAAAGCGCGGACCTTCCCAGTCGTCGAAGCCCCATTTGCCGCGCATCACGCCGGTCAAATCGCCGCCCGGCATCGCCGGCGCGGGATGCAAGAGCACCAGGCCGCCCTGCGCCGGGTCGGCGGTCACCGGCAGATCGAGTGGCGCGGTTTTCGACTCGATGTGCAAAGTCAACCCGTAGGCCAACGGTGTGCCAAACACCAACGGCGCGCCCTCGGCGGGCAACACCAAATCGGGTTTGTTCACGCACGAACTTTCCCCCGGATTCACCGGGTGAAGCGGCGGCGGCTTGGCCGGTCCCACTGGCGGCAGCGCGACCACGACCACCGACCTGGGATCGCGGAACGAGGGAGCCACATTGAGCCGCAGATTCAGCGTGTCTGCGGTGGGCAAGGCCAGCGCGGGAATGTACTGGAAATGCGCCGTGCGCAGCGACGAGAGAATTTTCACGGTGTCCACGATGGCGCCGACATAGGGACTGTAGAGGCCGCCGCCGGCCAGGTTCGAATAGCTGAGCTGGTTCATCAGGTCGGCGGTGGAGCCGTTGGCAAGTTGTGTCACCAGCGATTGCGCGTTCGAGTCGTCGAGCACCAGCCCGTCGGTGTGCTGCACCAGGCACGGAGCCTGCTGGTCTGTGGGCTTGTCGAAGCATTGCTGATCGAGTCGGATACCCAGGCTGCGGGCGGCCAGTTCGGCACGCTCTTTCAGCAATTTGGGATCGGTCTGCGAGGTCACCTTTACCTCTTCGAGATAGGCATCCAGCCGCATCCGGTCGAGACTGGCGGCCTGCAGGTCCTGCGCGGCCCGCACAAAGGCGCCGGGGCGATTGCTCACAGCCTTGCGCAGCGTGCTGAAGTCGCCACCCGTCTCTGGAGCCAGAAAGAGCAGCGCCTGCTGGGCCTCGTTGGGCACGGTCACAAACACGCCTTCGTCGTGTACCTGACGCGTCCAGGTCTCCACGCGGGTAAACCACTCCGGCGGCGGTTGATTGGTCGATCCGCGCAAAAAAGCGACAATCAACACAAAGCGCGTGGTTTGGCTCGCTGGAAAGTCGGGATGAATCCAGAGCCGGTCTCCGGGCAGCAGGTTGGGGACCTCGCCAATCGGAAGAGTGACATTTCCACGCTTCACGTGCAGGTCCACCTTGGGTCCGGAGAGGTCGAATGCCGGGCCGTCCGCGCACACTCCCGCCGACGCAAGCGAGAGGAGCAACATGAGTTGGAGGCACCGGCGCATATTTCCAATTGTACGAAGTCGGGCCGCTTGAAAGCGGTTGCACCATCCGGTACTGCCGGCGGCATCGCCATTCGCGCGCCGCTCCCTGGCCACGCCACTTTTCGCCGGTGACTGCAAGCACATATGTTTCCACTTACTTCCGCGCTCGGCGGAATTATCGGGTACACTGATCTCTGTATAGCTTCGACCGGGGGATTTAGCTTAAGTATTTCTCGAATCCATGCAAGTAGAAGAGAGAAGCGGAAAATGGCTCTGGCAACGATTGAGCCGTATCAATAGCATGGACCGCATTACATCGATTCGGGAGATGCAGCCGGCCGCATTACCTTGCAGAATTAGAGCAAGAGCCCGCGGAACCAGTCGTTAAACGTTAATGCCTTAGTCCTGATGGGTCTGATTTTCTTCATGAATTACTCATGACTCATTGATGGGGATGGCGCGGATTTAGAACCAAGGCTGCGGTCTTTTGTTCCCAAAGCGTGGCGCAACTCAACTCCGGAACCACCAACAATGCTGGACGGAGAAATATTGCGCGAACTTCGGGTCACTGGCGCGGTATATGGAGATCAAGGCAATGAAACCGACAAAAGCTTCACAGGACGGTCTGGATTTGAGCCACCTGAGCATTCCCGATGCGGAAGAAATTATTGAAGAGGCACTGAACGATCTGGCGGATTCGCATGACCCTGGCCTGGCGCGAGCTTTGCGTTTCCTGGCGCCTCCGGGTTATCAGGCAATTGTGGAATTGTGCGGTGAGAACGGGCGCAGCAAGCGCCGTAACGCGTCCGCGGACGCTTGGTCGCCCGAAGAAGACGAGGTACGAATCTATTTTGAGCGCGTCAGCGATGGCGAACCTGCTCCGCGCCCTGCGCGCGCGCCCCGCGCCGTCCAGGAGTCCGCCTACGACGACGAAATCGACGACGGGCAGGAAGCATTGATTCCGGGCGATCTGGATGCGCGCGTAAAAGAGCTTTGCGCCGCTTTGGCTGAGGCCGAGCGCGGCGGCCACGCCTTTATCGCTCTCAAGTGGTTTCGCGACTCCTTCCTGCCGCGCAAGGCTTTCCGCTGGAATCAGCACCCCGAGTCGCGCCAGGCTGTCCTGGCTGAGGCCATTCAGCGCGGGGTGGTGCTCACCAGCAAAATCGCCAATCCCAAGACTCCGGCATATCCCACCACAACCATCCGCCTCAATCGCGCCGAGGCCGGCATTCCCGAGGAGGCGCAACGCTTCCATCCCGTCGCAGTCCACGGCGACTCCATCGCCGAAGCCATTGAAGAGGAACGGGGGAGCCTGTGAGTTGTTACTTCCTTGAGGCCACCGCCTTTGCCAAGCTGTTTGTGCAGGAGCAGGGGACCAGTGCCTTGATCCGCCTGATGGAGGCCGTCGAGGACAATCGCAAGCTCATCTCCGCGTCCACGCCGCTTGAGGTTTACGCGGCAATCCGACGCCGCGAGCGGGCCGGAGACATTTCCGCGCAAGATGCAGCTACCGCGCTCGATATCCTGCGCATCGAGGCCGCGCGCATGGTGCAGGAACCGCTGAACCCCGCCGTGCTTGAAGCCGCTCGCCAACTGCTTGACCGCACCACTCTCCGCTGGCCCGACACACTGCAACTGGCCGCCGCCCTGGTGGCGCGCGATATGTTTCAGGGCACCGAGATCCTCTTCGTATCCGCCTCGCCGCACCTGATCGCAGCCGCCAAAGCCGAAGGGTTCCACACTATCGACCCCTCGAAAGAGGCTGCCGAAGCGATCAAGGTAGCCGAGTAACCAGCCTGCCTGCGACGAACTGCCCCGTTCTTGACTCCAATAGGTCTATGCGCTTTCTTCGCGAAGACGCCCAATCCAACCCTGCCGACATAAGCCGCGTTCACATCGTTCTCATGTCGTTCAGCGTTGGCGCAATCGTCGCCAATATTTATTACATCCAGCCGCTGCTCTCGGCCATTGCATCCACCTTTCGCATCTCTGTTCCGCAGGTGGGAACCGTTGCCATGCTCACGCAGTTGGGCGCGGCGATGGGCATGCTGTTCTTTGTTCCGTTGGGTGATACCAGGGAGCGCCGCCGGCTGATTGTGACGCTGCTCGTGGTGGAGTCTGTTTTCCTGGCAGCAATGGCGAGCGCACAGAGTTATCTCTGGCTGGCGCTTGCAAGCCTGGGCATCGGAATTGCCGGCGCGACCGTGCACCTGATCGTGCCATTCGCTGCGCAACTGGCCTCACCCGCACGCCGTGGCGCTGTAGTTGGATCAGTGCTTTCGGGCCTGTTGTTCGGCATTTTGCTGGCGCGAACTTTCAGCGGGCTGCTGGGAGCTTGGCTGGGTTGGCGGGCAATCTATTGGCTGGCGTCGGTCATTATGCTGCTTCTTGCGGTGCTCATCCGGCTGGGCCTGCCGCGCAGCAAGCCAAGCCTCAAACTCTCCTGGCCTAGCCTCATTCGTTCTTCCGCGGTCCTTATTCGCACCCAGCCCGTGCTGCGCGAAGCGGCGACTCTCAGCGCGATTCTCTTTTGCGCGTTCAGCGCATTCTGGACCACGCTTGTGTTCTTCCTTGAAACGCCACCCTATCACTATGGAAGCGGTGTTGCCGGACTTTTCGGCCTGGTGGGCGCGGCTGGGGCCATCTGCGCACCCTTCATTGGCCGCCTTGCAGACAGCTACGGAGCCCGCCGCAATGTGCTCATCGCGCTTCTGGTCACCGTGGTTTCGTTCGCGGTGCTCTACCTCTTCGGCAGGCACATGGGCGGCTTGATCGTTGGAGTGGTCCTGCTCGACATCGGTGTGCAAGCGGGCCACGTCTCCAACCAGACACGCATTTATGGCCTACTGCCAGAGGCCCGCAGCCGCCTGAACATGGTGTACATGATTTGCTATTTCGCAGCAGGAGCCATCGGGTCGTTTGCGGGGAGCGTGCTGTGGCATCGTTTTGGCTGGGCCGGGGTCTGCGGGCTTGGTTGCGCTCTGTCTTTGGCGGGATGCGGGCTCTACGGCGCGACGCGGCCCCGGTAGCCCAGCAACATCGAGATGAGTGGATCGGTCTGTCGAGCGGCCACACCAGCAATTTGTGGGAAGATCAGTTAGCGGAGCCCCCGAGTCTTGATGCGGCATGTGCAGGATGAAGGCGTGTCAGTAAGAAAAGCGGCGAACCGCGCATATAGCCCAATGACAAAAGTCGAAGTAATTCCAGCAGCGCCGGATCAGCAGCCCATACTAGCCAACATGCTCGAGTTGTACGCGCACGATTTCAGCGAGTTCCTCGAAATCGAGTTAGGGGAAGATGGAAGATTTGGCTATCCAGATATTCCGACTTATTGGCGCGAGCTTGACCGGCATCCCTTTCTTGTCAGGATCGACGGGAGATTGGGAGGTTTGGCCCTCATAAGAAAAGGGTCGGAGATTTCTGACAACGCCGTTGTCTGGGACATGGTGGAGTTTTTCGTTCTTCGTCGCTACCGCAGGCTGGGAGTCGGGACTCGAATTGCCAGCGAAGTCTGGCGGAGATTTCCGGGCCAGTGGGAAGTCCGGGTGATGCAGTCGAATGAATCGGCGCGCCAGTTTTGGAAGCATGCCATCGAGGAGTTTACGGGTCGCGAGGTGCATGCGTCACGCGTCGAAAAGAACGGTAAATGTTGGACCCTCTTTTCGTTTGAATTGCTCCCGCCCGGCCCAGCCGTTCTGCCAGTGCTCTAGAATCAGCGCAGGGAGGATGGATGCAGATAGTCACCATGTTGGCCGGCATTCTCTTTGTGTTTGCCGTGCTGCTCGACGCCTTCCAGACCATCATTTTGCCGCGTCGCGCCTCAGGTCGCTTTCGCCTCACGCGCCTGTTTTATATAGCCACATGGAAGCCCTGGGCATTTTTCACCAAACATCTTCATGACTCCCGCAAGCGCGAGACCGCCTTCAGTTATTACGGGCCCATGTCGCTGATTTTTCTGCTTGCCATGTGGGCGGGAGTCATGGTCATCGGATTCGCGCTTGTTTTTTATGCACTGGGCAGCCCCTTCAACGACACCGCGCAAGGCCCCGGATTCCTATCCGATCTCTACGTGAGCGGGACCACCATCTTCACGCTGGGCCTTGGAGACGTGACGCCTCACAGTGGCTGGGTGCGCGGAATCGTCATTCTGGAAGCAGGCACAGGGTTTGGCCTTCTTGCCGTCGTGATGGGCTATTTTCCAGTGCTCTACAGCGCGTTTTCGCGCCGCGAAGTCAGCATCGCGCTGCTAGACGCTCGGGCCGGTTCTCCGCCCACTGCCGCGGAGCTGATGCGCCGCCATTCCTATGAAGGCGGCGAAGGCGCGCTCGGCCTGCTACTTGTGGAGTGGGAGCGCTGGTCGGCGGAGCTGCTGGAGAGCCACATCTCCTATCCTCTGCTGTGCTACTTCCGATCGCAGCACAACAACCAGAGCTGGATCAGCGCCTTGACCGCGGTGCTCGATACCTCGGCGCTGCTGATTGCCGGCGTGCAGGGACACGAGGCTCGCCAGGCCCAACTGACCTTTGCCATGGCTCGCCACGCACTTGTTGACCTTGCCCAGATTTTCTCGCTTGCTCCTGTCAACGACGCAACAGACCGGCTTCCCGCCGAGCGTTATGAGGAGCTGTATAAATTGCTCTGCCAAAGCGGGGTGAGCGTTTGCCGCGATGGCCGCTCCTATGAGAGGCTCAGCGATATGCGCGCGCTCTACGAGGGCTATGCAAAGGCGTTAAGCGACTATCTTCACATGCCGCTGCCGCCGTGGATCGCCGACCAGCCGCACAAGGATAACTGGCTCGCAGTTGCAAAAGTCCGCGCGCAAAGTGAGGCAGCCAACCCGTCGCCGGGCAAGGCGAAGCCAGTGAATGACGGACCCCAGACCATAGCCACACTAGTAGACGACCATCACGATTTCTGACTCACAGTTCAACCCGCTGCCGCGCGGGCCTTCATGCGATTCGATCAAGCGGCTCGCACACGCTCCACGGCCAGCCGCAGGCCCATAGCTTTCAAGATGGCTGCCAGGCTTCTTAGCTCGGGATTGCCCTGACTCGACAAGGTCCGGTAAAGCTGAGTCGGGTTCAGTCGGGCCTTTTCTGCTATCGAGTGCACCCCGCCGAATGCTTTGGCCAGTTGGCGTAGGGCAATCAGTAACTCACCCTGCTCGCCGTCCTCAAGAATGCTGTTCAGCAATTCGATCGCGTATCCGGGGTCTTTGGCAAAAAGCTCGGCCATTGCTTCATCGTTCGCCTGGTCCCTCATGCTTGGTTCCTCCCTTGCCAATCTCGCCAATATTCCTCTGCACGGGATATGTCGGCGTCCTGCGTTCGCTTGTCATCACCGGAAAGAAGCAGCATGACTGTTTTACCGGCCAATGCGTAATAACCCCGGTACCCGGGGCCAACATCGATTCGCAATTCCCACACACCGTCGCGACAGAATTTGTGATCGCCGAAATTACCCAACTCCATGCGAATGATCCGCCGATCGATGGTGATCCTGGCCTTCGCATCGCGGAGACTGCGAAGCCAATCCGAAAGAACGACCTTTCCATCTGAAGTGCGGTAGCGGCGGACTTCGTACACGTCCTATAGTCGTCTATAAACGATAAAAATGCAAGCTTGACTGCTTGGCACATCGCCTACTCCCGCCGAAACCGATTGGCCTGCTCAAACTCATCGCGCAACGCGGGCGTGTGCAGATTCTCGCGCAGGTGCGCCAGTCTATGCTCCAGCGCAAGCAGCGCCGCCTGCACCGCCTCGGTATTGGTGTAAGCGATGTCGCGCCACATGGAGAACGGGCTCGCGCCCAGCCGCGTCATCTCCCGCAGGCCGCGCCCTCCCACGTCTTTCAACTCCGGCGCGTCGCCCACTTCTTCCTGCAGCAGAGCGCTCAAAGCCGTGGCCACAAACTGCGGCAGATGACTTACCCATGCCACCAGTTCATCGTGCCGCACCGGGTCGAGGTCGATGGTCTTCGATCCCATTGCGCCGACCCAATCGCGCCAACCCTGGACGAGCGCCGAGGAGGTTGGTGAACGTTCCCATGTGGGAACATCGGTAAACAGCCACACCGCCCCGCGAAACAGATCCGCATCGCCCAGCGCCGCGCCGCCACGCTCCTTGCCGGCCATGGGGTGCCCAGGCAAGAACGCAGCGCGATCCCGCCTGTTGAATAGGCGCGCCGCCGCCTCGCAAATCTTCCGCTTGGTGCTGCCAACGTCGGTAACCAGGTGATCGCAGCCAAGGATGGGACCTAACTGCTCCATCAAGTCGAGAGTGGCATAGATGGGTACGGCAAGCAAAGTAACATCGCTCTCCCGCGCCGCCTGCAACGGGTCCGCCGCAATGGAGTCGATCGCCTTCGCGGCAAGCGCGGTTTGCGCACCCTCCGCGCCGCGGTTCCAGCCGGTGATAGCGCCGCCAAATCCCGCCGCGCGCAACGCCAGCCCCACTGAAGTGCCCAGCAGGCCCGTGCCGAGGATGGCGATGCGTTCGATCATGGGGGGGTGAACTCCAGAGAATAGTTTCGCAGATGGAGCCGGAAGATTTGAAGGGTGCGAGCCGAAGCCGCAGGTCAGGAGCGAAGTCCCGAGCCGTAATCCGTGAAGGAAACGAAGAAAGGACTTTACGGCGCTCAAGCGTGCATGGTCAACGTGGCTCCTCAACCGAATCGGAGAGAATGCTCGAACTGACTTCAAATTTGTGGCAATTGCTGTAATGTGCATCAAATGCAAACCCCTCGGACGACTCCGGTTCCATGGTTACATTGACGCGAGCGCTGGCTGGAAGCAGATAAGATTTTGTGCCGAATTGGACTGTCGCAAAGTCGTTCCGTCCAGTGACAATTTTGAATCCTTGAGAATTATTGGGGATTCGGGCCATCGTCTCGATCCGTTGTATCTCGTACGAGGCCGGGTCAAGCCAGAACCGGTCAACAGCGCTTTCCGATAATGTTTCACACCCTGCGATTTTCTTGCTGTCCGCCTTGCGCGTAACTTCCAGCCCAAGCAGATTCCCCGTTGAATCTCCGCTGCTCATGATCCGGTAGGTGTTGCATTTATCGTAGGCCGAAGAGAGGAACGAGTTGAACAGGAGGCCAAAGCCGCCATTGATGGTGATGGGGAGGACATATTTCTTGCCTTCTTTTGGAGGCTTTCCGTTTACCAGGCGCACCTCCCGGCTTTCTGTCAGACTATCCTCTCCACTGCTTTTCTTCCTGACGGAAATTACGGAATCGAAGGTCATTGAACGGAATACTCTGCCGTTGTGAATCTCCGTTGAGCTGATCTTTTCGTCGCAGAAAACGCTCGGCAGTGTCGCAAGAGTCGCGGCGACATGGGCCCGCGCGTGAGCGAGGACTTCTTCAACTGGGGGCGTTGTGGTTTGAGCTGCAGCGGAAGCTGCAGCGAGAAACATCAGTGTCGGAGTCAGTAATGCACGGCAATCTGCGCGCCAGTTCATGATCGAACCATCATACCTTTTGCCCGCAACGCTAGGCCCGCCAAATGGCCGCGCGTTGCGGCTCCGAAAATGGCGACGCGCTCGATCATGGGCGTCTTGAGCGGAGTTGGCGATTCAGGTTCTTGCTGATACCGCCAGCTCCGCCAACCACGCGCGAGGCGCGGCTGACTCGCAAACCAGCTACAGCGTCCGCCCCACAGCCGCAGCAATCACCCTCAACTCCCCCATCAGCTTTTCAAACTGCTCCAGATACAGCGTCTGTGCCGCGTCGGAAGCAGCCTTGTCGGCGTTGGGGTGAATCTCCATCAACAGCGCATCCGCACCCGCGGCCACGGCTGCTTTCGCCATGGGTGGAACCAGGTCGCGGCGTCCCGTGCCGTGCGAGGGGTCGCCCACTACGGGCAAGTGCGACAGCTTGTGCAGCACCGGAATCGCCGATATATCCATAGTGTTGCGCGTGGATGTTTCATAGGTGCGTATGCCGCGCTCGCACAGAATCACGTTGTAGTTTCCGCCGGCCATGATGTACTCGCTCGACAACAGCAGTTCCTCTATCGTCGCCGCAATGCCTCGCTTCAGCAGCACAGGCTTGCGCACCTGGCCCAGTTCGCGCAGCAGGTTGAAGTTCTGCATGTTGCGCGCGCCCACCTGAAAACAATCGGTGAAGGGCAGCATGGGTTCGATCTGCGCAATCTCCATTACCTCGCTCACCGTCATCAGGCCGTTCGCATCTGCCGCCTCGCGCATCAGCTCCAGGCCTGGAATCCCCATCCCCTGAAAAGCATATGGAGAGCTGCGTGGCTTAAATGCTCCGCCGCGCAAAAAGCCCCCACCCGCGGCCTTTACGCATGCGGCAATGGTGAAGATCTGATCGCGGTTCTCAATGGCGCAGGGCCCGGCGATAACGGCAACCTTCTCGCCGCCGATCGAAGAGCCGTTGGGAAACTCGACCACCGTGCCCTGCGGACGAAAAGCGCGTCCGGCCAGCTTGTACGGCGCGGTGATTCTGTGAACATACAACACCCCTGAAAGCAGTTCGAACTTTCTCAGGTCAACGCCGGCGGTGGGACCCACACCGGCCAATATGGTTTGGGTCGCGCCCGTGGTGCGATGGACATTTACCCCGGCTTCCACCATGGCATCGATCACTAAATCGATCTGCTCTTCGGTGGCCTTCTCTTGCATGGCTACGATCATTGCTTGTTCCCTGTCTCGGCGTCCGAAGCGCCAATGCCGTGGCCCGGTGTGTGTGCCTGGGCGTTCCTCTCCGATGCCAGCTCGTCCCTCTGCAGGGCACGCATCACGTCGATGATGCGCTCGTAGATGTGCGTCAGTTCAATGTCTGGCAAGGGACCCTTGTTCGCCGCCCGTACATTGGCGTAGATCACCTTTTCGCGCGCCGGTTCATACACCGGCAGCTGTGTGGCAGCTTTCAAGTGGCCAATCTGCTGCGCCGCTCGCGCCCGCTCGCTCAGCAACTCCACAAGCTGCCGGTCCAGAGCATCAATCTGATTTCGCAATTCTTCCAGCGTCATTCCATCCTCGTGTTGAAAAAGCCAGCAATTAGCTTCAAGCTTCTAGTTTCGTTATGTTTCAGCAAGCCTTGCCTGTTGAATAGGGCATTGAACAAGATGAAAGCTAGAAGCTAGAAGCTAGAAGCCAGAAGCTGCATGGGTTCTTTTATCGGGCCAGCGCCGCCTCACGCAGGTGCAGGCCCTTAATAAATCGAGCCACTGCGCCGGGCGCCGTCCCCGGAGTCGATCGTTCAATCAACTCCACGATTGCGCTGCCGATCACCGCGGCATCCGCGAACTCCGCCACCTGGGCGACGTGCTCCGCGTTGCTGATGCCGAACCCCACGGCTACCGGCAGCGTGCTCCATCGCCGAATGCGGTCGACCAGCGACCTCGCATCCGCGGTCATGCTCTGCTGCTTGCCGGTAACTCCTGTTCGCGAGATCGCGTATATGAACCCCTTTGAAGCTTCGGCAATCGCCTTTAGCCGTTCCTCCGGGCTGGTTGGCGCGGCCAGAAAGATCGGCGCCAGCCCCACCCGCTCCATCTCCGCGAGGTACTCGGCAGCCTCTTCCACAATCAGATCGATCAACAGCACTCCATCCACGCCCGCAGCGGCTGCGTCATCCGCAAACCGGCTCAGACCATGGCGCAGAATCGGGTTCAGGTAGCCAAACATCACAATTCCCGCCCACGGACGAGCCACGCGAATCTCCCTGGCAAGGCCGATCACATCCACGAGCCGTGTTTTCTTCGCTACTGCTCGCTCCATGGCCCGCTGAACCACCGGCCCGTCGCCCAGTGGATCGCTGAACGGCACACCCAGCTCGATCACATCCGCGCCCGCGTCGATGGCCTCAAGCGCAATCTCGCGCGTGGCCTCAAGGCTCGGGTCGCCCGCCGTCAGATACACCACCAACCCCGGTTTGTAATCGAATCGTATCGCCATAAAAGACTGTTGGGTGCCCGGTCCCTCGCATTTGGGGACCGGGGATGGATCGAATTACCGAATCAGGTAGTCAGAGCTTCAACTCGCGGGCCAAAATACCCATATCCTTGTCGCCGCGTCCAGAAAGATTCACCACCAGTATGTCATGTGCCGCCATCGCCGGAGCAACCTTCAGCGCCTCGGCCACCGCGTGCGCGCTCTCCAGAGCCGGCAAAATTCCCTCGGTCCGCGCCAACCGCACCACCGCCTCCAACGCGGCCGCGTCATCCTGCGATACATACTCCGCGCGTCCCGAGTCGTGCAGCGCCGCGTGCTCCGGGCCAATCGACGCATAATCCAGGCCCGCGCTCACTGAATGCGTCAGCGCAATCTGTCCGTCCTCATCCTGCAAGACATAGGAATACGTTCCCTGCAACACTCCCGGCGACCCGCCGCTGAACCGCGCCGCATGATCCCCCAGCGCCGTCCCGCGCCCGCCCGCCTCGACGCCAATCAGCCTTACCTGTCTATCCGGAATGAACTCGTAGAACGCGCCAATCGCGTTTGACCCTCCGCCCACGCAGGCAATTATGGCGGTAGGCAGCCGGCCTTCCTTCTCCAGAATCTGTTGCTTCATTTCGCGGCTGATGCAGCGATGAAAGTTGCGCACCATGGTGGGATAAGGATGCGCCCCCAGCGCACTACCGAGCAGATAGTAAGTGGTGCGCACATTGGTGACCCAGTCGCGCATGGCCTCGCTGATGGCATCCTTCAGCGTCTTCGATCCCGACGAAACCCCGCGCACTTCAGCGCCCAGCAGGCGCATGCGCAGCACGTTCAGTTCCTGCCGCTCCATGTCCACATCGCCCATGTAGACGACGCATTCCAGACCCAGCAGCGCACACACGGTCGCAGTGGCCACGCCATGCTGGCCGGCGCCGGTCTCGGCGATGACGCGCTTCTTGCCCATCCGCTTCGCCAGCAGCCCCTGCCCAAGCGCGTTGTTGATCTTGTGCGCCCCGGTATGCAGCAGGTCCTCGCGCTTCAAATAAATCTTCGCTCCGCCAAGTTGTTCCGTGAGCCGCTTGCAGAAATAGAGCGGCGTTGGCCGTCCTGCGTAGTCCTTGAGGAGGCTGGCGAGCTCGGCTTGAAACGCCGCATCGGCCTTGGCCAGATCGTACTCATGCTCCAGTTCCAAAAGCGCCGCCATCAGCGTCTCCGGCACATAGCGGCCGCCGTAAACGCCAAAGCGTCCCGGACGCGAGTCCGAAGGAACTGAAGGAAGAATTACCGATGCCATTTGAGGAACCTCCCGTACATCCAAGCAGGAATTGGGGAACTATTCAGTGTACAAGAGCGTGTTTCAAGGACCTGATTTGCGCCGACCTGCCTTCTAGCAGGGCGCGCCCTCAAAGGCTGCGGAATAGCCTGCGAGAGGGGCGAAACTCGCAGGCGTTGTATCAGGGCACGTCTTCAGTCGTGCCGAAAGAGGGCTTGAAAGGGAAGGGGTTTTAATCCCTGAGGGATGCTTTTTCAAACTAACCCACTATCGAGCGGGTTCCAGAATGGGCTATGGTGCGAGGTCTGGCATCCGCACACGAGACGGAATACACTATCCAGAGAGCCCGATTTGGGGTGAATGCTCAATCTCAAGAGGAGGACGAAATCATGCAGGTGGCTATTCAAAACGTAGCCTTGCCCGCGCGGCTTCGCCCTGCCGTGCCCTTGTCGGACGACGAATTGATGGCCTTTTCCGAGGCCAACAAGCCTTGCAAGGTGGAGCGGTTGGCGTCGGGAGAGATTCTGGTGATGACTCCGAGCGGTTACAAGAACAATCGTCGCGAAGCCTTTGTGGTGCATGAGCTGTTTGCCTGGGCGGAGGCAGACGGTCGCGGCGAGGCCGTCAGCTCCAATGCGGGCTTCAATCTGCCCGACGGCTCCACGCTCTCGCCCGATGCGGCCTGGGTCGAGTCGAGCCGCCTCTCCGCGTTGAGCGCGCGCGAACAGGAGCGGTTTCTGCCCTTCGCGCCCGATTTCCTCATCGAGATTCTTTCCCCTTCCGACTCGCTTCCGGAGTTGGACGCCAAGATGGAGCAGTGGATCTCGAACGGCGTTCGACTTGCATGGCGCATCGACCCTTT
>Ga0302200_10000666_pt1 | contig 34194 bp, 34 predicted proteins | sample II_Bog_N3_1_FD_194585 | JGI IMG/M metagenome (GOLD analysis project Ga0302200, IMG submission 194585) | Peat permafrost microbial communities from Stordalen Mire near Abisko, Sweden - II_Bog_N3_1 | ecosystem: Environmental > Terrestrial > Soil > Wetlands > Peat | place: Sweden: Abisko... | reverse complement strand
AATCCCTGAAGTTTTTCCGATCCTTGGCCGACTCCCAGCGTGAGGACATCGCCGGCGACTCCAAGTCCCTGTGGCAACGGACAGGCCGATGGTTGGGAGAGAATGCCGGGTGAGGGGATTTTGTTCTGCTTGATGTTTTTATCGGTACTATCGACCTTTTTCTCCACGGCGAATCCGGGGCCGGTGGCCCAACAGAGGGAGGGTGTGCCCTGGGCATTGATGGAGAGGATCGCAACCCCTTTGTCTCCAAGGAATGGGTAGCCGTTGAGTTGCAGTCCGCCGATGGTCTCACGCCCCGCGACGATGATGAGCGCATTCTCTCCGGCGTAACGTCGTGCCGTGGCCACAGCCTGATCGAAGGCAAGAATCCGCTTGAACATGGCCTCGCCATCGTTCGCTCCAGCAGCCTTTCTGATGGAGGGGTCATCGACGACCAGAAAATAGCCATGCCTGTTGGACTGAAGGTGTCGGATGGCGATGCGCACGAGATCTGAGAGTGAGGGGGCGTTGGTATCACCTTCCCCCGATGGGGTCAGGGTGAATTGGGTTGCGGGCAGAAGCCCGAGGACCGGTGTGTTCTGCCAGAAGGGCTGATTTTCCAAGTCACTCATGGATTTCAGCAGGGCGACACCACTCGTATTGATAGGTTCCAGGGGACTTTTGACGCTATTGGTAGCGGGAGTATTGGTGGTGGCCAAGTCACCGCCGATGACGATATCGAAGGGGGTGTGATGGGCAAATTGGCGGGCCAGATCGACCTGATCATCAGGGGTGGCTGATTTCGCATAATAGGCTGCCGCTGTGGGTTCTGTCAGGGCACCTGTTGTGATCAAGCCAGTTGAGCGCCCTTTGGTCGCCGCAATTTCCAAAAGTGAGGGAAGTTTGGCTCCCAAAGGATCGATGCACAGGCTGCCGCGATTGACTCTCTTGCCGGCGGCGATGGCCGTTGATGCAGAGGAACTTTCTGGAATGGAAAAATCATTTGCAGCATTCCGGCAAAGGGCGGAGTGGGGGAGGTCCTCCAACTGGAGTCGTGCATCACCGCCTCCTGAGAAGAGTCGAGTTGCGGTCAGATTGGCCGGGGTGATGTTGTCGCTGACAAAGAGAATGACGGCAAAGGGCTTCCTGACGGAGTTGGAGAGGAAGAGGGCCGCTCCTAGTCCGAGAAAGAGGATCAGGCAGACTAATGCGATCAGCCTGTTACGAAGTTTCATGGTCATGGTTGGGGAAGCAGATTCGCCTAAAGAATGGGCTTTTGGCAACAGGTACTCTCTCTTTTGCCAATTCTCATTGATCCCGAGAGCGAAGAATCGATAGAGTCAACAACTCTTACCCCGTGGTGTAACGGTAACACAGTTCCCTTTGGAGGAATTATTCATGGTTCGAATCCATGCGGGGTAGCTCCTCTATTTTCTCTGTAGAAGCCGATGGATACAGGCTACAGAGCCGATAAGAGAGAAAACCTCTCACGCAACGAGATGCACGAAAACGCGCCAAAATGCCAAAAAAAGAGCAACAAAACAGCAACAAGATTTCGAGGCTGAAAGCCTGATGATTGCTAGTTCGGCAGGTTTATCCCCAAAATCGGCTTTTCCAGCAATCGAGAGCCATTTGATTGCAAACACGGATTGCCCTGATTGCTCCAACTCTGAAAATGGAATGCGGATCGTGAGTATCAACCAAGGGGTTTCACATCAATTATCGGCGTGTTGGCGATGAGTGCATCCAGCCCTCCTGAGAGCAGTCCAATGTTAATCACCGACTGCATCGGTTGATTGTCATCAAGGCGGAATGATCGGCGGGCAATTCGATCCAGCTTTTCGACACGATCAGCGGCGGCAAGAAGTTCCTCAATCGGGAGGCTTCTGAGATAGGGGAGCATCCTTTCCCCTGTTGCTTCCGCCATCTCATCGGCATATTTCTCGGCCCGTTCCCGTAAAGACAAGGCAACGGCTTGGGAAACCGACAGGGTGCCCTCTTCTTGCTTAGGGGTTAGTATCTCACGGCATAACCCTGGATCATCCTTCAATCGTGCCGTTGCAGCCCCTAGGCTCCAATTCTCTCGCTTGGCGCGGGAAAGTATCGTTCCGGGTGGAATACCCATTTTGCGGGCAATCTCGCGCAATGGCACTCCTGCGGAATAGGCTGTCTGGATCTGACTCCAAACTTTTTTAGAAAGATGCTTCCGTTGGCTAGTGTGCTTTTTCATGACTGATGCTGGTATTGGTTGAGGACTTGGAAAGTGTGTTGGCGATTTTCAGAACCTCACGAACGCGCCAGAACGCCCAGCGTTCAACTAGAATTGCGGCGGTGACAGGTGAGGGGGTAAAGACAACGGGAATCCCTCGTGCCTCGATTGCATGAAGGGAATGCAAGATGCTCTTGGGATTTACGCCACGATGACGGGACGCTCCCTGTTCAATCTCTCGCTCGGAACCAATAATGAGAAGGCGGCAGAATGCGTAAACCTTCATGCGGTGAAGCTCTCTCTTAAAACGATTGCGGCCATAACTGAGACCCCCGTAAAGGTCAGGCAATGTCTTGCGTTCTATGCAAAAATCATCTTCAAGCCCGGCAACGGAATAATCCCCGGTTGTCAGTCCGGCCACGATGACGGGCAGATTAAGGAACTGAAGCGGTGTCTGCTCTCTGGTGTCCTGAATGATCGTCGGCAGGAACTTTCCATCAGCCGGGAGCTTCGGGGCTTTGAGTTCTGGAAGCTCAAGATTCATCGGGAACAACTCCTTCTTGAAATCCACTTGCTAAGGCCTCCATTCATCCCGTTCCTCCTGTTCCCCCCTGTAGGGGGTGGGAACAAGGGAACAACATGGAATGACCTGTTCTCGGGAACAGCAGGGAACAACATGGGAACAGGGAACAAGTTCATGCTGATGCCTCCTTTTTTAGAAGAAAGTGGATCATCTTGTTTCCCTCCTTGCGGGTATCAATTACCCCGTCCTCCTTGAGGCAAGTGATAGCCAGAGAGATGTGTTCCGTCTTTCCTCCAAGGTGCCGAAGTTCCGAAGTCGTGGCCTCTCCCTCGGCTTCCAAGTGTTTGCGGATTTTCTCCATGATTACAGTTGGTCGGAACGGCCCTTCCTGCTTCTCGGCTGGTTCACGGAAGGCGGTGATAGTGCCTCCCGTCGTGGCTGCGTTTGGGGTAAAATGAAGCTCTGCAACGATCTTACCCCGTGGCCCTACTCCGCCGTTCCTGTCTTTCTGAATCTTCAGCTTCACGAATCCTTCGATTGTCGGTGTGTATGCCTTCCCGGCTGCGATTTCATAGGAAACCCCGTCATATCGCCCCGCTTTGGCGGATGATCCTCGCGCATACTGCCCCCGGCCTTCTGTTGATTTCGTGACATGATCGGCTATGACAACAGCAGCCCCCGCTTCGGCAAATGGTCGGAGATTGGCGCGGAAGAATGGAAGAACCTCGATAGTTTTGTCCTCATTAGCTCCAACCGCCGCCATGCTCTCTGCAAGACCGTCGAGGATGGCCAGCTCCGGGCGATGCTCCTTTGCCCACGCCTGAGCTGATCGAATCTCCCCCGGCTCTGGATTGTGAAGGTAATGAAACCGCTCCTGGATGTCGTCGGGATTGGCTCCAAGCCCCAGCAATCGCGTTACAATGCCCCGTGGCGTGTCTTCGGGGTCGATGTAACAAACGGCTCCCCCGGCTTGTAGTACCAAGATTGAAGCGGCAAGGAGCACATTCGTTTTCCCTGTTGCGGGTTCGGCATGGATCTCATTCAGCCTTCCTGCGTAAAAAAGAAACTGCCCTGCCCACGCTTCGGCGATGGTGGGAACCTCCTGCTTGGCGCTCCCGTCGAGGAATGGCGCAAGATCGGTGAAAAGGGGTTTTCCCACCTCGGGCGCTATCTGGAGCGATGGCTCTTCCATGATGATTGGAGTGAACAGCATTTCAGCAGAGAGAGTGTTCATTGCTCAGGATGGTTGCCACGGCCTCGGCACCGTGAAGTTTCACAAGATCGTTCAAGTCTCCGCCGTTTAGCTGGATTGCTCGCGTGCGTGCTCCTATGGAGGCAAGCTGCTTGTGCCAATTCTTCGCGGCAGCAAGTCCGGCATCGTCGGGGTGCGCCAGAATCTTCACCTCACGACCCTTGAACCACGGCAACGCCACGGCATGAATGCTCTGCCCTGCTCCCATCATTGCCACGGGAAGAAACTCTCGTGCCGACGACATCAGGACATCACACGCGGCGAGATAGTCCGGCCCTCCTTCCACCAGCCACACGGGCAAGCCGGGCGGCACGCTCACGCCTGGAGGGTTCATTCCAAGCGGCCACGATTTGCAGGAGCCTCGGAGCGTATGACTTTTCCTCTCTCCCAAGGTGCCGATGGCTGGAAATTTCTCCCCGTCCATGCGGCGGGCCTCGGCAATGCGTTTGTCACCATCGGTGAGAATCCAGCAAGGGAACCCGGCGACATTTCCAAACCCAAGCGTTCCCAAGAATCCGGCAAAGTCCACGCCTTCGACTGACAACCCCCGAAGCTCTGCAAGGCGCTCGGCTTCGGTGATTGAATAACCCAGCTGCGGGATGACCAGTTTGTGAACCTTCGGCTTTTCCTTTGGCTCCCGTCCTGGCAGTTCGTCGGCAAGCTGCCGGATTGCTTCGGAGTTGCTGATGCTCTTGTGCTCGGCAAAGATGGCGATCACATCGAAGGTTTCCCCAGTGGATCTATCTTTGATCGTCTCCCCGTATATTTCACAGGATGGCGCATTGTCTGGCCTGAATGGGGAGCAAAACTTTCCCCGCGCTGGAACGGTGATGTTACACCGGGCGAGCATTGAGGCGAGCGGCCAGCGCTGAAGGATTTGGTCAACGGTGCTCATATTAGCGCACCTCCCGAACGGTGTATCGTTCAAGAGCCTTCTCGACATCTGAAAAGCGAAACCTTACGGATTTTCCGAGGCGAATTACAGGTATCTTCTTTTTCTTTAGATAGTTATCGATGCTGCGAAGGCTAACTTGCAGACGCTCTGCAAGCTGGGGTTTCGTGATGTAAAACCCAAGAGCGTTCGGGTTTATTTCTGGTTGTATGGATACGCGTGTTTGCATATACCTTACGAAAAACCCGCCAAAATTGTTTAATGTCCCTTTTTGAAACAGGAAACCTCTACACCAAGCGCCTGTCTTATGGGTATCTGGCACACGGGCTCGGCATCACTGAGCGTCATGTAAAGCGGCTGATCGCTCGCAGCACGGCCTTTAGGGAAGCGGTTGGAGCCTACAGGCCAAAAGGATGCATGAATCGGCGGATCGACATGCCGGAAATCATGCCCTACGGACTAACGGTGCTTATTGAGAGGGCCAGAAGATCCGTTCCCTCACTTCAAAAACGGGCGCAATCACCACGGGTTACTAGAGTGATTTTAGGTCAACTTGGCTTCGGAAACCTTGAACGAGAACGCCAGCTAAGGGAGCTGCAATGGGCAATGATGTTGAAGCGATTTGATTCAGGGAAACCTCTTACAAAAAAATGGCTCGGCGACATTGAAGAAGTTTTGTTTCTAAGTCGCGTTGCATCAAAGAAACAGGGGTGTTCCGTGCATCGTGTTCCAAAATATCTGAAGCGATATTTCGATCAGGAAAATGCAGAGAATGCGGAAACGAATACCCGACGCATGGCATTTCAAAGCCCGCTCAAAATTAGAAGCCAAGCTGAAATCAGAGGGATAATTAAATGCGTCAACGGATTGTGGCCTGATGACAATTACCGCAAGAGATCCGGAGCCGATCTAAAAAGCGTGTGGTTTCCAGTCCAGCTACAAAGGGCAGTAAAGGAATTTAAAAGGCAGAATAAACCAATCAGTTGGCTCAATGCCGAAAACCTGCGGGGATATATTTATCGTAATCCGGCGGCTGAAGCAGGCAACAGGATAGGCATCACGCTTCGAACCTATGAGCGTTATTGTAAGAGATCAGATAAAGTGCGAGCGGTAAAAAAGGCGGGGTTTGATATTCGCACGGTCTTGCCATCCTCTCAGGGGCCAAGTTCTGGTGAGTCGTCGCCAGATTCAAATTCCATGCTGACTGATGAGATGGTCGAATTGCTCATCCAAAGGGCGGTAAAAGCCGATGACAAAGAGGCGGCCAAAATTATCGACCTTTTACAGGGGAGAGCTGAAGAGGCTCGTGAAGCAGGTATTCTAACTGCGTGTCACGAATTGGAGTGTGCCATTGAAGAGATTAGAGAAATGCGGAAACCCAAGTGATTACCCCGTTTACCATTCAGTGTCTCTCACGCGCTCCCGTTTAAATTGTTTTTCCATAGTAAATCCCTCGTGTAAACCAATAATAACAGAAGGGAATGCAGAGAAGTAAATACTACAAAAAGACCACAAGTTAAATTCACCATTCAAATCATCATTCTTGTTAAGTAATGAAATAAAAAATATGGGTATAGCTAAAGTACCACTTACCATCAACAACAACTTCAGTTTTTCTTCCCAAGATGGATTTTGTAATGTTCTCTGAGTATTTGAAATAAATCTTGCTGAAAAATACAGAATTACAATTAATAATATCTTTATATTAAAAACAAAGGCATATTTAATAGACTTTAGTATTATATCTATATTTTCATACATAAGTCCCGTAGATCCTATTACTAATACCGCTGCCTCTATTACAGCACCTGTTAATAAAGCAATTCCAAAAATAATGGCAACTACATTAATAATCAACTTTGTCACCTTACTCATATGTCATTAGGAGTTAGAGCCCCGCAAACAAGGGTTGCGCCTCGAAACGCTCGGTTCCCACTCACCGCGAACCCGGCGTCTGTGGGAGAACGCTAGAGCCAACCCACCCAGACTAATAAGAGCATAGGAAGAGGGTTCGGGAACTGAGACAACATTATATTCAAAAGTCATTCCCGTCCAAGAAAAGTTAGAAAGTTGATTGGTTGGCTGAGAAAATACCCCTTGCAAACTGTTTCTCACACCGCTTAGAAAAGTCACATCTGGGCTTGTGAATGAAGATAGAAAGGGTGATGAGGAGTTATCCAGGGTAAATCTGGATTGTTCACCGCCGCCTGCTCCTATAGTATAAATATCTCCAGCATATAATGTTATTGGAGATGCTAGATAGGAACCTCCCAAGTAGATGCTGTTATTTGTATTGGTAAAGGTTTCTGAAACAAGAAGGTTTCCAGAGGAATCCCATATTCCAACATTATCGGGATTAGATGGTGTGGTTAAACCCGAAGTGTCCATATTCCATATTCTGAAAACCTGTAAATTATTAGTACCAACTTGGAACGAGTAACCATCCGTATCAAAATAAGCAATTCCGCCAATGCTATTCCCCTGAGGATGTCCATTGAAACCAGAAAAAAGGGTTGCCGCTTCACCCCTCGCCAATAGCGTGATGAAAATTAAAGCAAAAATTATTTTGCGACTTATGAAAGGGAGGAAGGTATTCATGGCGTTGTGCTGGGGCTTATTTGAATCGTGGAAGCGGGTGCAACTACTTTCAAGTGCAAAGCAATGTCATGCGCCAATCCGCAGATGATTACCCCGTTTTCTGGTGAAAAAATTGGGAGGCACCTTTACGCCCGGTCACTCAGCAGGATTTTTGCCATCGAAGGGGGTGGGCGTGTCGCCGTCTCAGCGATTTAGGGTCTCTATTTCGGGTTAATTGTTGCCCGGCCTCATCGTTAAAACCCCGTGGCGGGGCGTAGGAACCTTGTTTCTACGCAGCAACAAGCTCGCGTGCCGGAACGATCTTGGCGGTTAGTTTCTTCTCTTGAGAACGGAGGGCGCGAAAATCACACTCCACCTGTAACCCATGCCAGAACTGCGGCGACTGTCCGAAGAACTCCCCGAAGCGTATCGACATAGTTGGAGTGATGGCGCGGCGACCTAGGACGATTTCATTGATCGCACGGGGAGGAACACCGATTGCCCTACCCATCGCGTTCTGGGAAATCCCCATTGGCTGCAAATACTCTTCCAGAAGGATTTCTCCGGGTGTGATTGATGGCTTCTTGTGTCTACTCATAGTGAGTCCATAGCCGGATAACCTTCACAACCTTTTCCTTGGTGAGTACCTGATAGACAAGGCGGTGTTGAATGTTGATTCGCCGTGAGTAGTAGCCTGTTAAATCGCCAGTGAGCTTTTCGTAGGGGGGGGGATTCTGAAAGGGATTCTCTGAAATGATCTCCAAGAGCTTTTCTGCCTTGGGGCGGAGTCCCGCACTGGAGAGCTTCTTGCTGTCCTTGACCGCTTGTTTGGTAAAGACGAGTTGATACTTCACCAGTTAAGAGTGGTGGCACACTTGGAAACAGGGGTCTTCCCCCCTTCGATAATGGATTCCTTCATGCCGGGAATGGAAATCAGATAAAGGGTTTCTTGGATCGCCCTCCAATCCTCTTCAAATAACAGCACGGCATTGCCCCTCTTCCCGGTAATCTGGATCGGTTCATGCGAATCTGCCGCCTCGTCCATGAGCTGATAAATCTTGGATCGTGCCTGAGTCGCCGTGATGGTTTTCATGTTGAAAGCGTGCGTTATCGCGTGCGCTGATGCAAGCAGAATCCCTGCTTCAAGCTGCCTTTGCCCTGAACGCTCTTACATTACCCGGATTCGTGGGAAGTATGCCATAGAAGGCTTTAGCTGCTGATGGTGTCGCCTGCGCGTCATAGTGCTGCTTTATCATTTTGGGACTATTGCCAGCCCATGTGGAAACCTTGTGCTGATCCCCGCAATCGGCCATTGCGTAACTTATTGCGGAATGTCTGAGGCAATTTGACGGCCAAGCTTTAAGTGGCGGTGCCTTTTCCTTCTTTCTCTGTTCTGCGAGCCTGAGATGCAGTCTTGCGTTCGATGGTCTAAATCCTGCGGCGATCCTCACCGGGTCGAATAGTTCCAAGAACTTGTCGGGATGAACTGCCCCTTCTGTCTTTGCGTAGGGAGTAAGCCATTGCTTGCAAGCCTCTGGTATCGGGACAACGCGGCGGCTTCCTGTTTTTAGTGCCACTGTTGCGTCGATAATGATGATCCCTTCGGAAAGGTTCACCTTGCTCCATGAGAGTCTTTCAATCTCACTTGCCCGTAGTCCGCAAAACATTCCTATAGCCAAGGAAGGGAGGGTCAATTCATCGGCAGCATGGAGCAATCGGGAACAGGCTTCGGGGGTGAGAATTTCAACGCTGTATTTCGTTTCGTTGGTTCCCTTGGATTTTTCCAAGTCGGGAACAGGATCAGCCGTGAGATTATGATTTTTAATCAGGTAGCTAAAGAGGGTTTTTATTGCTCTCCTGTAGCTCTTTCGAGATTCCAGTGCCTTGCATCGCTCCCGTAGGAAGGTTCGAATTTCTTCCTTGGTGATGGAAGTCGTAGTTTTGCCGGGAAATGCTTCGACGAAGTGCTTAAGGAAATGCGCTAGGTTCTTCCGGTAAGTTGCTGAGTAGTCGCCTGTCTCACGGTCTTTCGAGAGCATTTCGACGGCTTTGGCTAGGGGTGTGCCGCCTGTCTGTGCCTTTATGAATTTCGCATAGTGCTTCGCAGCGTCCACAATTGACAATCCGAGGGGTGAAAGAATCTCATTGGCGGAGATTGCATCGGCCCTGAGGCGTTCACCCATGGAGGCTCCAGCGGTGCCGTGATTGGCAAGCTGAATGGATTGCTGCTCAATAAAGGTGTCTGCATCTGTTTCCGTCTTAAAGAATCGCCGATTTCGTCCACCTCCCGGCTTCGGGGTTGTCACCTTCCAGTATGTGACTCGCTTGCCATCGGCGCGGCGAATCTTTGCCTTCAGTTTGGATATTTTGCTGGTGATCTCGGTTTTCATGCGTGGTGTTGTAACAACACGCAAAGAGTCGCAAAACAGCAACAAAACAGCAACAGCAATCTATCTACACTGTTAAACAGTTCCCTTTGGAGGAATTATTCATGGTTCGAATCCATGCGGGGTAGCCACTTTTTAGTGTGTAATCCCAGGGTGTGCTTTTTGCCGCTTAAAACTATTTCAATGAGGGGAGTTTTAGTTTCGACCGCTCTATTAAAAGGCATCGGCACCCAGAACTGCCAACTGTTTCATTCATTGAATCCGTAGTTCACCGAATCCCTCGGATCACCCAATCGCTGCAATCCTTCTCATCCCGGGATGAGCGATGGAGCATCAAATGCTGCCACTTACCAATCAATGATGATCGGTCGTTTTCACTTTTCCGAGAAGGCTCAGGGTCACCGCCATCGGTGGAATAACAGAGAGAACACAGATCACCATCATCGCGCCTACTCCCGCTTCCACTCCATCGGTCGCCTTTACATAAAATCCTCCAACAAGCATCCCCACCGTCAGAACAAAGAAGGCGGTCGCCATGATGCCTACGGCCAGCACAAAAGCCACATTTGCGGAATGCTCGGAGTACTGTTGAAGGGGAGGATGATCGCTCATGCTGCTTTTATTCTTGGTGATATCTTGGAAGTCAAGGGAAAGGCTGCTGTAAATCCACACTATTATTTAAAACGCTCTGGCCACGGCGAATTCTTATTTCAGAATAAAATAGCCCGCCAGCTACGTCTTTGGACTCGGCGCTTCTCTAGTGTCAGATCTGTTCAAAAGATCAGAATTATTTTCATAAGCTAGAAGTCTTTAAATATTTATTAATTGGCCTAAAAGTTGCTTGCCTACTCCTAGCATCCGGTCAGCATTCAAGGTCATGGCCGGTATGGAACTTATTGCAGGGTTTGCCCAACAGCAGACTCTCTCGCCGCAGATGCAGCAGAGCTTGCAGCTCTTGCAGACGCCTGTTGCTGAGTTGCGACAGATGTTGGCAGCGGAACTGGCAGCTAATCCTGTTCTCGAGGAGGATTTACCCAGCGATGAAAGAGCCGATTCTGTCCGTGAGAGGCAGGAGTCTCTTGGCAGCAACTCTTCTCTTCAGGAGGAGTGGAGGGAGTATATGCCTCAGGCCGCCTCAACGACTCATTACTCCTCCCAGGACGAGGAGAAGCGCCGCTACCTCTTTGAATCCCTGGCCTCGCGTCCGACGCTGCGGGACTTCGTGATTGATCAGGCCGCAGGTTTTACTGATAGGGAGCGCAGAGTGGTCGATGTGATTGCGGGAAATCTTGATCAGGATGGTTATCTGCGAATGCAGAATGAAGAGCTCGCTTTGGCCGCAGGGGTTTCCGACTCGTTTTTGGAAAAGACCCTCGAAAAGGTCAGACTGTTCGAACCTGCCGGGGTTGCCGCACCCGATCTGGCTGAGTGTCTTCTCCTGCAGTTAGCCAGGCGAGGGGAGGGAAATGGATTGGCGGCACGCATTTTGAGGCATCATCTCCAGCTGTTGGCACGTCATCGTTACGAGGAAATTGCCAAGCATTTCAGGGTGCCGACAGCTGATGTTGTTGCCGCGGCCAAAATGATCGCGACGTTGGAACCCAAACCGGGCCGCCCCTTTGCCGATGCAGATGAACAAGGAGTCATTCCGGATCTCATCGTTGTGCCTGATGGGGATGGCTTTGTCGTTCGTCTCAATGAGGAGGATCTTCCAAGGCTCCGCATTTCCAAGGAATACAAGGATCTGCTCGCGGAACGCGGGGAGAACGAGGAACTGCTCCTTTACCTGCGCGGCAAGATCCGGGGAGCCCGTGTGTTTTTGCGAAGTCTTCAGCAGCGGCAGCAGACATTGCTTGCCATCGGGAACGAGATTGTCTCACGGCAGGAAGAATTTTTCCGCCATGGAGCCTCTGCCTTGAAGCCCCTCATCATGGCCCAGATTGCCGATGTGGTGGAGCTCCATGTCACGACGGTGAGCAGGGCTGTCTCTGGGAAATACATGGAGACGCCCCAGGGGTTGCTGGAAATGCGCTATTTCTTCACCCCCGGATTCCAGAACTCCGACGGGACGGCTGTCAGCAATGAAATGGTCAAGCAGGCGATCCGGGAAATGGTTGATCAGGAGTCCCCTCGGGATCCCATGAGCGATCAGGAAATTGTCTCTCAGCTTGACGAACGGGGGTTGAAAGTTGCCCGCCGGACGATCGCCAAATACCGTGAGCAACTTGGCATTCTACCAAGCCACCTCCGAAAAATCTGTTAGCCAGAGCCTCCTTTATTTTTCATGACTACTTCTCCCCTCGAACAGCAGTTGCGTGATGCACTTTCCAAGGTGCCGTATCCCGGGTTCAGCCGTGATCTCATCTCCTTTGGCGTGGTGCGGGGAATAACCATCGATGATGTGATTTCCGTGCAGCTGGTTGTTTCGACCAATGAACCGGGTGTCGCCACGGAATTACGTGAGCGTGTCACCAAGGCTCTCTCGTCGCTCGTCGGAGAGCGGCCCCTCAAGGTGCTTTTGGATGTACAGGCTCCGGTGCAGTCGGCTGGGCAGGGACCACTGCCGATTCCCGGGGTAAAACAGGTGATTGCCGTCGCCAGTGGAAAGGGTGGGGTTGGAAAGTCGATGATCGCGGTGAATCTGGCAGCCGCGCTGGCCCGACAAGGCCTTAAGGTGGGGCTCTGCGATTGTGATCTCTACGGCCCCAGTGTTGCATTGATGTGCGGCACGAGAGAGCGTCCATCTGCGGATGAGGAAGGGCGCATCCAGCCGATTGTGCGTCACGGGATGAAAGTCATGTCGATGGGATTTCTGTTGGAGGATGATTCCCCGGCAGTTCTCCGAGGCCCCATGGTGACGCGCTACACACAGCAGTTCCTTCGCAATGTGGCCTGGGATGATCTGGATATCCTGATTCTTGATCTGCCGCCGGGAACAGGTGACATTCAGCTGACCATCGTACAGACAGTTCCTTTGGCCGGGGCGGTGATCGTGACGACACCGCAGGAGGTGGCGCTCATTGACGCCCGCAAAGCGGTGGCGATGTTCCAGAAGACCAATGTGCCGATCTTGGGGATCGTTGAAAACATGGCCTATTTCATCGCCCCCGGTGACGGAAGCAGACATGAGATATTCGGCAGTGGTGGAGGGGAGAAGGAGGCCGTTAGGCTCGGAGTTCCGTTCCTCGGATCACTTCCCCTGGACCCGGCGATCCGAATTGCATCGGACGCAGGAACGCCCTTCGTACTGGCTCATCCTGAAAGTTCCGTGACCGCCTTGATCGAGCAGGCCGCCTCCATCGTGGCGGCTGTGATTTCTTAAGGAAATATCCCGAAGAGACTCCAGTCTATCGCACTTCGAGAAGCCGGAAGGCACGACATGCCGAGCCAATCAGGGCGGTCTCGTCGTTTAGGACGACATGAAGTGGCATCGTTTCCAGAACAGAGCGGAGCCTTCCTTTGCTCAGAAAGCTCTCCAAAAAAAGAGGGCGGCGCAGAAGCGGCAGAATCTTGGGAGGGATGCCTCCTCCTAGGAAGACACCTCCGGTGGACATGGTCTTGAGAGCCATGTTCGAAGCTTCAGCACCGAGCGCCTGGACAAACAGATCCATGGTGGTGCGGCAGAGTGCGCAGGAGCCATCGGCTGCGTGACGGTCGATCACGGCTGCGGGATCAAGTTCCACCATCTCCTGAGCCACAATAGGATTTTCCACTCCTTTGTTGGCGTTTTTCAGGAAGCGGTAGATATTGGCAATGCCCATCCCGGAGACAACGCGTTCGAAACTAACCCTGCCGTAATCGCGGCGCAGATAGTCAAGCAGTTCCCGTTGCAGATCGTCGGTGGGGGCAAAGTCGGCGTGGCCGCCTTCGCAGGCCCAAGGGTGATGACGCTTACTATCCCAGAACAGTCCGGCCTCACCAAGTCCCGTTCCGGGGGCAATCACGCACTGATTCCCTGCGTTAGATCCCGCCCCTGCCTGCAGAGTGGCTAGATCGGTCTTCTGAAGCACCGAAAGTCCATAAGCTGTGGCTTCCAGGTCATTGAGTACGACGACACGCTGGATGCCAAGGCTCTGGGGCAATGTATGGGTATCAATCTTCCAGCCAAGATTGCTGAGAGTCACCACTCCGGCGACATTGGGCCCCGGAACGCCGAAACAGGCTGCCTGAACGGGTGATTCCAAGGTGATTCCCGACAGAAAAAGCTGCACCATTTCCTCAAGAGAATGGTGATCCTCACTATGGAATTTCCTAAAATGGAGCCGTTCCATCTCCGAGTCGTCGCCTTCGCTTTTGTGGAAAACGCCGACCCGGAAATTTGTGCCACCAAGATCCCCCGCCAGGATGAGTGGTGAGGGGGATGGCATGGAAGTGCGAGTAATTAGAGACTAGAGACGAATGACGCGAGCCGAAGCGATGTCGGCATCCGATGTTATTTTGGAAAGCAGGGATTCATCCGGAGCTGAATCAAGGTTGAGCAGGGTGAGAGCCTGGCCACCGACTTCATTGCGACTGAGGGACATGCCGGCGATGTTCAGGCTGTTTTCCCCAAGAAGGGTGCCGAGTTGTCCGACAATGCCGGGACGGTCGCGATTTTCCAGCAGGAGAATGACTCCTGACGGTACGCCTTCGACAAAGCGCCCGTTCACGGTGACAATGCGTGGCTTGGAGCCGTAGAGGGTCCCTCCGACGGAAGCCGTGACCCCATCCTGTTGGATGGAAACCTCGATGAGATCGGTGAATTCGGTCGTTCCGCTCTCGCGGGTCTCGATGACCTCAATGCCATGATTGCGGAGGATTGCAGGAGCATTGACAGGATTGACTTCGTTGCCGTGGATGTTCCGGAGGTAACCGGTGATCAGGGCTCGCGTAACGGCTGTCAGATCCTGGTCAATCAGGCGACCGCTGTAACGGATGCTGATCTTTTCGGCGCGCTTCGGAGAGATTTGGGCAATGAAGAGACCAAGCTTTTCACCGAGATCAATCCAAGGCCCGAGTGTCGAAAGGGTCTTGGCATCAATGTTGGGCATATTGACCGAGTTGCGGATTTCACCATCCAGCAGTGCTGCACGGACGGCCTGTGCGATCTCGATACCGACGAGCTCCTGGGCTTCCGCGGTCGAGGCGCCAAGATGAGGGGTGAGGACAAGATTGTCGATGGTGCGGTAAGGCCAGTCAGCGGCTGGAGGCTCCACGTCAAAAACATCGAGGGCAGCGCCTGCGATCTGTCCGCTCTGAAGTCCCTCCGCAAGAACGGCCTCGTCGATCAGTCCTCCGCGCGCACAGTTGATGATGCGGACACCCTTTTTCAGTAGGGGAAGCTGCTTGGCTCCGATCATGTGCAAGGTCTCCTCGGTGAGAGGCATGTGCACCGTGATGAAATCGGCGCGGGGGAGAAGATCCTCAAGCTTTTCAACCACCTCAACCTGAAGGGAACGTGCCTTGCTGGCGGAGAGATAGGGATCGTAGGCAAGCACCTTCATTCCGAAGGCAATGGCCCTACGAGCCACCTCCGTGCCGATGCGGCCCATTCCGAGAATGGCGATGGTTTTCTCATAAAGTTCGACGCCTTCGAATTTTTTACGGTCCCATTTGCCTGCCTTCATGCTTGCGTTGGCCTGGGGAATGTTGCGTGCCACGGAGAGCATGAGCGAGAATGCGTGTTCTGCGGTGGAAATGGTGTTACCTCCGGGGGCGTTCATGACGATGACGCCATGCTTTGTCGCCGCATCAACATCGACATTGTCAATGCCGACACCGGCACGTCCGACAACCTTCAGGTTCTTGGCAGCTGCAAAGACCGCTGGCGTGACCTTCGTCTGGCTTCGGACAACAAGGCCGGCGAATTCAGGAATGATCGCGATGAGCTCGGCTTCTTTAAGACCTGTTTTGACAACGACTTCAACCACACCTCCCTCGGCTAGGGCTTCGACGCCACGTGCGGAAACGGGATCGGCTACGAATACTTTAGGAACGGAACTCATGATGACGATGGGTATGGTTGGGCTGAGAGCCAGGTTTTGGGATTCTGAAATTCGGGTATCACCGGTTAATGGGTGACTTCCCGGCAGGATTTGAATTTAAGAGGTAAGTTATAACAACGACTGCCGCCCATTCGCAAACCGGAAACAAAAAAATCTTGGGCAATCAGGAATTCGCTTTAAAAATATTTTTTATGCTTGAACGTGCTTTCTTCATGGCCCCGAGGGAAAATTTCGTTCATTTTCCCCTGATTGTTGCCAATGGATTATCAAAGCCCCCATCCACAGACCCCGGATTCCTATCAGAACCAGCCACCCATTCAACCCAGCCAGGCGGGAACAATTCCTGGCCCTGATGCTGTGAATCCGGAATCTCAACCGGAGCGCCGCCGCCGCCGCTCGCGGCAGGAAGATCACCGCTCCGCCTCTAGGGTTGGGAAAAACAGCAGGCATCAAGCGAAGGGAAACAGCAGGCTTACCACGATCCAGAAAACCGAACGGATCGTGCTCTGGGGCTGCTACTTCCTTGGTGCACTGGTTGTTTTTGCGGGTGGTTTCTATGTAGGTCAGAAATCAGGACATCATGCCGAGATGGAGAATGATGTTGTCCAGCAGGATGCTGCTTTTCCCTCACCGGAAACAGATGCGCTGCTCGATGTTGGCTTTGAAGCCTTTCAAAAAGGGAGTTACCGGGATGCCATGGAGGACTTCCAGCATGTTCTTGACAAGCAACCGACGCTGGTTGGTCTCGATTATTTGATTGCTGAATCAGCCTATCTGGCTGGTGAGAAGGTGCTAGCTGGTGAGGCCGCAGGACACGCACTCTCCAAAAATGAATCCGTTGAGCAGGCCCGCGTTCTCCTTGCCCTCCTCGACCTGGACAAGTCAAATTCCGCGGGGGACGGAACCCAACAATTGGCAGATCCGAAAGTCACCGCAGAGTCGGCCATCAAGCAGCTTGTGGCAAGTCATCTTGCCGAGGCCAAGGGATATGGGCTCTGGGGTGATTTTCTGAGATCCAATGGATCGTATCGCAGCGCCGCGGATACTCTGCACAAAGGCGTTCTTCGTGCGGATCCGGACGCATCACGTGATCTCCTTTCGGCAAAGGAACAGATTGCCCGATTCCAGGATAATCCACCCAAAGCCGTACCGTCGCTTTCAGAAATGACTTCCATGAGTGGTGAGCAGGCGCTTGTCGCTGCACTGGCGGCACTTAAAAAGCATCAAGAGGAGGATGCGGTTTCCTTTTTGGAGCGCGCTCGTGATCTTTTTTCACCACTGACCTTTCAAAAATTGATGAAGGATGTGGCCTTTGCGGATTATAGCAAAGACCCGCAACTCAAGCAGTTTTTTAACGCTCGATGACATGCCCTTGAACAGTCAGCTTCTTATTGTTGTTTAAAAAAATACAAAGAATCAAAAAGGCGCTTGCCAGCAGGCCAATTGTTTACTTTGATCCATGTCCCTCATTTTCCCCCCGTCTCCTTGCCTTTTCGTAATCGAGCTTTTTACTCATGGTTTTAACCCTTCCAATTTTGGCCAGCGCAGCACTCTCCGCTGAAACACCGGCGGTTTTTGAGAATTCGTTTTTGGCCTGGCTCACAAATTCAATTTTTGTGACAGCCATCGTCGTCGGAGTGATCGTTTGGATCGTTCGCTCGTGTACACGCAAGTTGGAGCTGATCCCGGGAGCAGGGCAAAATTTTCTCGAGGCCGTGGTTGAGGGGGCCTATGGAGCTGCAGAAAGCATTCTTGGGGATAAAATGACCCGTAAGGCATTCCCTCTTCTTGCCACGCTCTTTATTTTCATTCTCATGTCGAATTGGTTCGGATTGCTCCCGGGGGTTGGTTCCATCGGTTGGGGTGTCAAGGAAGGGTTTCTGTCCCTCAAGGAGATGGAAGTTCCCCTATTGCGTGCAACTACTGCGGATTTGAATATGACTTTCGCCCTTGCGGCAGTATCGATGATCCTTTGGTTTTACTGGACAATGAGGGTTACGGGTCCTGTCGGTTTCATCAAGGAACTCTTTGGCGTGAAAGGGGGGATGTCCGGACCGATTCTTCTCTTCCTTGTGCCTCTTTTTCTCTTCATCGGGCTTCTGGAAGTGGTCTCCATTCTTGTGCGTCCCATTTCCCTTTCCTTCCGACTCTACGGCAATATTTCCGCCGGGGAAAACATGATGGGGACGATGATCAATATCGGCAATATGTTCCACTGCCCTCACTGGCTGACAGCTGTGCTCAGTGTTATTGTTCCGATTCCCTTTTACTTTCTGGAACTGCTCGTCGGATTTCTTCAGGCGATGATTTTTACCGTGCTTGTTGTCGTCTACCTTCAACTCTCCACAACCCACGAGGAACATTAAAAGACAGGATCAATTTTGACCGCTTTTGGTTGTCGGGACCGTGCAGGACGCGGACGGCAGTCGAACACCACACCAAACCCAAACGAACACGTTATTATGCTACACACCATCATCGCTGAAGCTGTCACCGGTAATCTCACCTTCGGTATCGCTGGAGCCGGATCAGCAATCGGTATCGGACTTATCGGAGCCCGCATGGTCGAGGCCATTGGTCGTAACCCCGCAACCCTTCCCAAAGTTCTGGTCTTCGGTCTTCTGACGATCGCTCTTTCCGAGGCAATGGGTATTTTCGGTCTGATCTTCGGCTTGTTCCAAGGCAAGTAAGAATTCTCTGATTATCACCCACCCCTCGGAAGCGGGGGGTGGGTGATAACACTACGACCACAGTTTTAACGCTTCTCATTTTCCCCTTCTTTCGCAAGACCCCAGAGAATCCCCGTCCCAATAGATGATCACACAAATCCTCAGTAATTTTGGAGTTACCTGGCCGCATTTCATTGCCCAGACTTTACTCTTCCTCATCGCCTTGTATGTGCTGAGTCGCTATGCATACGCACCCATTCTCAATATTCTTGAGGAACGTCGCAAGCGCATCGAGGAGGGTCAACTCAATGCAGAGAAGATCAAGAAGCAGTTGGCAGAGGCCGAACTTCGTTATCAGGAGGTGCTTCGCAAGGCCAATGATGATGCCCAGATACTTGTGGAAGAGTCCCGCAAGAACAATGAGGCATTCTCCCAACGCGAAATGGATCGTGCCGTGAAGGAGTCTGCAGCCATCGTCGATCGTGCCCGGGCTGAAATCGCCTCGGAGCGTGTCCGGATGGTTGATGAAGTGAAGCGGGAGATGGTTTCCCTTGTGATCAAGACAACGGCATCCGTCGCGGGCAAAGTTCTTACGCAAGACGATCAAAAACGGCTTACAGAAGAGGCTCAGAAAAGCCTCGCGGCCTAATCAAATTTTTATCCCTCCACGCCATGCAGATTCCTAAAGAAGCACGACGCAAGGCACGGGAGCTCTTTGATGCCGCTCTCGATGCTACAGGTCGTCCCGATGCAACCAAGACGCTATCAGTGGCGGATCTGCTGGTCAAAGCTGCCCCCCGTCACGCGCTTCAAATTCTCAAAGAGTATACCCGGCTGATTCGCCTTGCCACAGTCAAGCATCACGCCGTCATCGAGAGTGCTACTCCACTGGACGGGGTTACGAGAGCCGCCATTCTGAAATCCTTGCAGGAGCGTGATGGTGGAGAAGTAACTTTGGAATCCAGAGTTGATCCTTCGCTCATCGGCGGAGCCCGTATCCGTCTCGGCAGCGAGGTCTGGGATGCGACCGTGCAGGCCCGCATTCAGAATCTCACCGCCATTATTTCCTGAGTAGTTTCAAACCCGTATTCCTCCAATATTTTAATTAAAACAAACCATGAGCACCCTTCTGCAAGAACTTGAATCCAAGATTGACGGTCTTCGTAACACGACCGTCTCCACATCAAATGTCGGAACCGTCCGTGAAATCGGTGACGGTGTTGCCCGTATCGAAGGTCTCGGCGGCGTCATGCTTAATGAGATGCTAGAGTTTCCTGGAGGAGTTTATGGCCTCGCCCTGAATCTCGAGGAGACGGAGATCGGAGCCGTTGTGCTGGGTGATTATACCGGGATCTCGGAAGGAGATGAGGTGAAGGCCACCGGGCGCCTTCTCCAGGTTCCTGTCGGCAAGGAGCTCCTCGGCCGTGTCGTGGATGCCCTTGGCCAACCAATTGACGGGAAGGGTCCCATCCAGGCCAAGATTTACTATCCTGTGGAGAAAATCGCACCCGGCATTATCAAACGCCGCGGTGTCAGCCAGCCTCTTTCAACTGGTATCATGTCCGTTGATGCCATGATACCCATCGGTCGGGGACAGCGTGAATTGATCATCGGTGACCGTGCCACCGGCAAGACCACGATTGCCATCGACACCATCATCAACCAGGCCAAGATCAATCGTGCCGGAGAAGCTTCCGGGGATCCCTCCTTCCGTCCTGTCTACAGCATCTACGTGGCGGTCGGTCAGAAGAATGCCAACATCGCGCGCGTCGTCGACACTCTTGCTTCCAAAGATGCCTTGCGTGACACGATCATTGTTTCCGCTCCAGCTTCAGACAGTGCCACCAACCAGTATCTCGCACCTTTCGCAGGAGCAGCAATCGGGGAATGGTTCATGGACAATGGAATGGATGCCCTGATTGTTTTTGATGATCTTTCAAAGCATGCCGTCGCTTATCGTCAGGTTTCCCTCCTGCTCAAACGTCCAAGCGGTCGTGAGGCTTATCCCGGTGATGTCTTCTATCTCCACAGCCGTTTGCTTGAGCGTTCCGCGCGATTGAGCAAGAATGCCGGGGATGGATCATTAACGGCACTCCCGATCATTGAAACCCAGGCGGGCGACGTTTCCGCCTACATCCCAACCAACGTGATTTCCATCACAGATGGTCAGATCTATCTGGAAACTGATCTTTTCTATCAGGGTATCCGTCCCGCGATCTCGGTAGGACTTTCCGTTTCCCGCGTCGGTTCCGCCGCGCAGATCAAAGCAACCAAGCAGGTTGCCGGAAAAATCAAGGGCGATCTGGCCCAGTTCCGTGAATTGGCTGCCTTTGCCCAGTTTGGAAGTGATCTCGACGCACGAACCAAGTCCCAGTTGGATCGAGGTGCCCGCATCGTTGAGCTTTTCAAGCAGCAGCAATACAATCCTCAGTCGGTCGAACTTCAGGTTGCCATTCTTTGGACGATGCAGAAGGGATACTTCGACGCAATTGCCGTTGATCGAGTCAAAGATTTCCAGGGACAACTAGTTGACTTCCTCTCCACGCGCAAGGAATCCGTCCTTGCTTCCATTCTTAAAAAGGGAGCTATCGATGCCGAGTTGGAGAAGGAACTCACTGCTGCTGTCGATGAGTTCAAGGTCATCTTCCGCTAAAAATCTAAGCACTCTTTAAAACCGTTTCACTGAGCTAATCCTAGCGACATGGCCAACACACGCGACATTCGACGACGCATCAAGTCGGTCAAGAACACCGCCCAGATCACCAAGGCGATGCAGATGGTTGCGGCTGCCAAGATGCGCAAGGCCCAACTCGCCGCTATGGCGGGGCGCCCCTATTCCGAGGTGCTCAACCGGGTGCTGGTTTCTTTAAGGGATCGCGTCAGCGAGGGGTCACATCCCATGCTTGAAAAGCGCCCGGTAAAGAAAAATCTCGTGCTCTTGGTTACTTCGGACAAGGGGCTCTGTGGCGCTCTCAACACCAATGTTCTTCGTGAAGCGGCGACACTCGATCCAAAGAACACGATCTTTGTCGCGTCCGGCAAAAAAGGCGCTTCCTTTCTTGTGCGGACGGGTCGTTCCATGATCGCCGATTTTGCACTGACCGATGCTCCATCGTTCCTGCAAACCAAAGCTATCTCCAAGTATTGCCTGGAAAAGTTCCTTTCTGGTGAGGTGGATACGGTTTCCGTACTCTATCCCAAGTTTGTCAACACACTGCTTCAGAAGCCCGTTTTGGAACCTCTCCTGCCGATTTCAGGAACGACTGCGGCAGGTGTTGTCACCGAGGATGCTAACGAAGCGCAGTATCTCTTTGAACCTGATGCGGACGAGGTTCTAGACGCTGTGCTTCCCTACTATTTTCATTACACGGTTTATCAGATGATTCTCAATGCCCGTGCCTCCGAGCAGAGTGCACGCATGGTCGCTATGAAAAGCGCAACGGACAATGCCAAGGGTCTCGTTAAGGATCTCACCTTGGAATACAACAAGGCCCGTCAGGCGAGTATTACGACGGAGCTTCTCGAAATCTCCACAGCACAAATGGCACTCAGCTAACAGCCCCGGTATTTTTCACCCTCCCTTCAACCTTTCCAACAAACCAACAGTTCATGAGCAAAACAGGTACCATCGTTCAAATCATCGGCCCGGTCATTGATGCCGAGTTCAACATTAAAGAAGGCGAACTGCCAAAGATCTACGAAGCTCTTGAGGTGGATTTCACCGTTGAAGGGAAGGCGTCCAAAGTGACGCTGGAAGTACAGCAGCATCTGGGAGAAGGCTGGGTTCGTGCGATTGCAATGTCCTCAACAGAGGGTCTGAAACGCGGCATTCCCGTTCGTGCTCTTGGTCGTCCAATCTCCGTGCCTGTTGGAGAGGGAGTTCTCGGGCGCATCTTCAACGTTCTTGGCGAGCCCTGCGACGAAGGTGCCCCTGTCACAGCCGACAAAATTCTCCCGATTCATCGCAATGCCCCTCCATTAGTCGATCAGGACACCAAGGCCCAGGTTCTTGAAACCGGCATCAAGGTCATTGATCTGATCTGTCCCTTCACCAAGGGCGGTAAGGTCGGCGCATTCGGTGGTGCCGGCGTCGGCAAGACAGTTGTCATCATGGAACTGATCAACAACATCGCCAAGGGGCATGGTGGTTTCTCCCTCTTCGCAGGTGTTGGTGAGCGTACCCGTGAAGGAAATGATCTCTATCATGAAATGATCGAATCCGGCGTTATTGCTGTGAAAAAGGATGAAAAAGGTCACCCAATCCTGGATGCCAAGGGACATTTCATCATTGAAAAAGGTTCCAAGGTCGGACTCGTCTACGGCCAGATGAACGAGCCTCCAGGGGCCCGTCTGCGCGTTGCCCTCACGGCTCTGACCATGGCGGAATATTTCCGTGATGAGAAGAACCAGGATGTGCTGCTCTTCATCGACAATATCTTCCGCTTTTCCCAGGCAGGTTCCGAAGTTTCCGCCCTCCTCGGGCGTACGCCGAGTGCTGTCGGGTATCAACCGACACTCGCCGCGGAGATGGGAAATCTTCAGGAGCGTATTACCTCGACCAAGAACGGGTCCATCACTTCCTTCCAGGCCGTCTACGTGCCTGCCGACGATTTGACCGATCCTGCTCCCGCCAATACCTTCGCCCACCTCGATTCCACCATCGTGCTGGAGCGGTCCATTGCCGAACTTGGTATTTATCCCGCTGTTGATCCCCTGGCATCCACCTCCAAGGCGCTCGCTCCAGAAATCGTCGGAGAAGAGCATTACGCCGTGGCTCGCGGTGTTCAGAAAGTCCTCCAGCGCTACAAGGATTTGCAGGACATCATTGCCATCCTGGGTATGGATGAACTCTCTCCTGAGGATAAACTCACCGTGTATCGCGCCCGCAAGATCCAGCGCTTCCTTAGCCAGCCGTTCCATGTTGCCGAAATCTTCACAGGTGCCAAGGGACAGTATGTTCCTGTTGCCGAGACCATCCGTGGGTTCAAGGAAATCCTTGATGGCAAGCTGGATGATATCAACGAAGGTGACTTCTACATGAAGGGTGGCATTGATCAGGTGCTTGCCGCTGACAAGAATTCTTAATGAGCACTCTTCACCTCGAAATCGTCACACCGGAAACTCGTATTTTCTCAGGAAATGCGAAGTTCGTGGTCGTTCCGGGAATCGAGGGGGGGCTGGGTATCCTTCCCGAGCATATCCCCCTCTTGACGGAAATTCATCCAGGTGAGCTTAGTGTCACGACAGAAGAGGGAGAGCTTACTTTCGCTGTAGGCGAGGGATTCCTTGAAGTCCGACCCGATCGGGTTTCAATCCTGACCGATATGGCGCTCAAGGAAGAAGAAATCGATGAGAATGCCGCCGCCGAGGCAGTCGCGCGTGCGGAAAGTGAGATTGGCAAGGGAGATCTTGCCGGGGAAGAACTCGCAACCGTCCAATCCACACTGCTCCGTTCGCTCGCTCAGCTTCGGGTGAAGCGGCGCAACCACAGTTAGGAAAGTTCCCCGGGGAGGCAGCCGTTGAATTGGCGCATGGTGGGAATTCTGCTGAAACCGACTCTTCCCAAGGAGGGGTGACCAACATACGCTTTCCGGCACTTAAATGCCCGCCCCGTTAAACACAAAAATTTACCGCGCCAGGCGTGTGTTGCCGATGAGCCATCCTCCCATCGAGGATGGAGGAATCGCGGTGAGAGGGAGTGAGATATTGGCATTAGGTCGATGGGAGGAACTCCGTGGTGAGCATCCCGGAGCTCAGCGTGAGGATTTGGGTGAAGTGATTCTGATGCCGGGAATGATCAATGCACATTGTCATCTCGACTATACGATGATGAGAGGAGCACTTTTCGGGGGAGAGTCTTTTTCCGCCTGGATTCAGCGCCTCAATGCAATGCGCCGCTCCCTTGATCAAAGTGATTATCTGGAAGCGATCGGGGTAGGGCTTAGGGAACTGCATCGATGGGGATGCACCACAGTGTTCAATATTGAGTCCTTTCCGGAACTGATCCCCTTTCTCCCCGAATCTCCGATCCGTGTCTGGTGGTTTCTCGAAGTCATGGATGTGCGAAGCCGGTTGCAGTCCGCTGAGGCTCTTGCGGGAGCGATCCATTTCTTTGAAAGGGCAGGGGAGTCGAAGGGAGAGGGTGGTTTTGGACTCTCTCCTCACGCACCATACACTGCCTCCACCGATCTCTATACGCTGGTGAAGCTCTACGCTGAAAAATACAGACTTCCAGTCTGCACTCATCTTGCCGAGTCCGAGGAGGAGTTGGCGATGTTTCTGAGGGGAACAGGCCCTCTTTATGACTTCCTGAGTTCAATCGATCGTCCGATGGGGGATTGCCTTGGGAAAACACCCTTGCAGATTTTGTATCATAGCGGGGTACTTGCTCCCGGCTCCCTTCTCGTTCACATGAATTTTCTCACGGACGGGGACCGGGATATTTTACGCGAGTCAGCCGGGCAGTATCCGGTGATTCATTGCCCGCGCACGCATGCCTTTTTTGAACGCCCTCCGTTTGAGCTCCAATTTTTCCTGGACAACGGTATTCCGCTGCTTCTTGGAACGGACAGTCTGGCAAGTAATCAGGATCTAAATATGTTTGCCGAAATGCGAGCCATGCATGATGCATTCCCCGGGTTGGATCCTATGGAGATTCTCCGGATGGCGACGACCTACCCCGCTGATGCAATCGGTCGGCGCGGGAGATTGGGAGAGTTGTCTCCCGGATCCGTTGCTGATTTTCTGTCGCTTCCAGACGACGGAACACTGGAAATCGGTGAACAGGTCATTTCCAACAAACTTCCTCCCAAGGTCTGGATTTCAGGGGTGACATCATGAACAAATCCAAATCATCGTCCAAAAAATCATTTTCCCTTGTTCTTGAGTCACCATGGATCTGCGGGGGATTGCTCTTGCTGCTGGTGGCCGTGATCTACGGGGAGGTCTGCACCTTTCAATTTCTTCCCTTTTGGGATGACGATACCAACATTCATCGCAATCCCCTTTATTCCCCGCTTTCGTGGAAGAGTATCGCCATCTTTTGGGAGGGGCCTTTTCAGCAACTCTATATTCCGGTGACGTACTCTGTCTGGGGTGGACTTGTTGCCCTTTCCCGTCTGGCAGCAGGCACGAGTCTGAGCGTTGGTCCGCTAAACGCCGCGATTTTTCACGGTGCGAATCTCCTTGTTCATCTTTTCTCAACCGGAATGGTTTTTTTGATCTTGCGCAGATTGCTGGCCGCTTCCTTTGGAAAACTTGTTTCCAATCAGCGGCTCCTAGGGGCAGCAATGGTGGGAGCCCTCGCTTACGGCCTTCATCCGATGCAGGTGGAGAGTGTGGCTTGGGTTTCAGGGTTGAGAGATCTCCTGGGTGGCGCATTATCCCTCGCTGCTCTGGCTTGTTTTCTTTCATTTCTGAATGAATCCCGGCCCGTGCGAGCATGGGCATCGTATCTGGCCGCGACGTTTTTGCTCCTGCTGGCTTTTGGCTCGAAACCTGGAAGTGTCGTCACTCCTGCCTTGGCCCTGTTTTTAGGAATCTGGCTCTTACATTGCAGCCAACAATCTTTTAAAAAGCTCTATTGGCTCATTCCTTGGTTTCTGATTGCGGTGGCAGAGGTCATCCTGACGTCGAAGTCGCAACCTGCCGCCGAGCTGGCCCGATCTCTCGTTCCTCTCTGGGCCCGACCGCTTGTGGCGTGCGATGCCCTGGCATTTTATCTTGGAAAGATACTCGTTCCCTTTTCACTCTGCGCCGACTACGGACGATCGCCCAATTCCATGTTCGACTCGGGGTTGCTCACGTGGACCTGGATTTTTCCAGTCGGACTGACGGCGCTGCTCGCATCGCTGAAGAAACTCCGCCTTTATCTGATACCTTGGGGTGTCTTTGTCATGGGTGTCTTGCCGACACTGGGATTCATTCCTTTTAATTTTCAGGTCGTTTCGACGGTTGCCGACCATTACCTCTATTTGGCCATGTTGGGGGTAGCCTTGGCACTTGCTCTGATGCTATGCCGGATTTCCAGACGGCAAGCCGTGGTGCTTTCAGTTATCCTGATTCCACTGTGGAGTTTCCTGACGCTTCTTCAGCTTCCCGAGTGGGCGAATGGAAACACCTTCTTTCCGGCGACCCTGGCGTGTAATCCCAACAGTTGGAAATCCCGTCATAATTACGCCTGCACGCTTGATGCGCAGGGAAAGAGTCAGGAAGCCCTGAGTCAATTCAATGAAGCTATCCGACTGAGGCCGTCCAATGCGGAGGCACACAACGACATGGCTCTGACCCTGATGAAGCTTGGGCGCAATCAGGAAGCCATCGTGGCCTTCCAACATTCACTGCAAATACGCCCGACTGCCGGAGCCGCCCGCAATCTGGCTGCTCTTTTATTGATGACGGGGGATCCTGCCCAGGCCATTCAGGTTTACCGATTTGCCATGCAGGTTGATCCCGGAGATTTGCAAAATCAACGGGCCCTGGCATGGCTCCTGGCCACCCATCCTGATGACAAGGTGCGCAATGGAAAGGAAGCGGTGGCCCTTGCTCAGCAAATCGTCACGGCCACTAACGGGCAGGTTCCCCTCTTTCTCCTGACGCTAAGCTTGGCACTCGCGGAAACAGGGGATTTCGATCAGGCAATTCTTGTCGGGACGCAGGCCTCGCAGGTTTTTCAGAACACGGGTGATCCTAATACGGCCCAGTTGGTGGAGCAGCAGATCCTTCCGGCACTGCGCAATCATAAGGCTGTGCGAGATAATCCCGTTAAAACCAACTGATTTTTTGCGGGGAAAGAGCTAGAAGAATCTTGCGCTAGCCTTCCCAAGAAGAAAGGCTCCCCTCCCATGACAACACCCTCACGCCTCTCCGGAAGAGCTCATGACGCTCTCCGGGATATCTCTTTTCAGACAGGAATCGCCCCGCAAGCCTCCGGTTCCGTGCTTGTTTCCTTTGGCCGGACACAGGTAATTTGTGCTGCCAGCATCGAAGAGGGGGTCCCACGCTGGATGAAAGAACAAGGGGTAACTGGCGGCTGGCTGACTGCGGAATACTCCATGCTTCCGTACTCGACATCCCCAAGAAAATCCCGCGATAGCACACGCGGTAAAATTGACGGGCGATCCACCGAAATTCAACGCCTCATTGGTCGCTCCCTGCGAGCGGGCATTGACCTGGAAGCTCTGGGTTCGCGAACGCTTTGGGTGGATTGCGATGTACTACAGGCAGATGGAGGAACACGCACGGCGTCCATTACTGGTGCCAGTGTGGCGATTGCGTTAGCATGCAAGCGCCTGATGCAGGAGGGAAAACTCGCCAAGAGTCCCGTCTCCCGACAAATCGCCGCAGTCAGTGTAGGGGTGGTCGGGGCGGAGGTCCTTCTGGATCTTGATTATTCTGAAGATAAGGATGCCGAGGTGGATCTGAATCTTGTCATGACCGCAGACCTTGATTTTATCGAGCTTCAGGCCTCAGGTGAGGAGAGTGTTTTTGATGGGGAGCAGTTGGAGAAAATGATTGAATATGGTCGGCGTGGTATCAGGGAACTCGTGCTGAAGCAGGAGCAACTGCTTTCCTTACACTGACCAACCGGAGGATTTAAAAAAATTTCTCTGTTCCAAAAGGTGAAAATTCTTGACCATATTGCAGGAAACTGACCATATCTCCCCCTCATTCGATTTTAAATTTATGTCTAGAAAGTGCTCCATTACCGGTTCCCGCCCTGTTCGCGGTTCCAAAATTCACCGCAGAGGTCTCGCCAAAAAGAAAGGTGGTATCGGTATGCATGTCACTGCTGTGACGCCTCGTTATTTTACCCCCAACCTGAAGACGAAACGAATCTGGGTGCCGGAGTTGAAAAAATTTGTCACCGTCAAGGTGTCGGCCCGAGCGCTGAAAACAATTTCGAAGAACGGAGCTCACGCGACGCTTTCGAAAGCCGGTCTCATCTAAACCTCCCATCCCAACAAACCCCAACAGGATCAATACTATGGCATTCAGCGTCGTTAGCAAAAAAAGCGGAAAGACCTATTTCCTTCACCATCGTCTTCAGGAACTTCGTGGTGGTCAGAAAGTGACTCTCTACTATTTCGGTGGCGAGGCCAAAGAGGGTGCTCTTGATGCACTTCCAGCCGGTTATGAAATCTCCGAGAACGAGAGGACCGGACTTCCTCTTCTGAAGAAGAAGAAATAAATTTAGGTTAAAAATTTCCTCCCCGAGGATACGGGCGCTGGATTTGTTCCAGCGCCCGTTTTTTTGTAGAGATCTCACTCCTCATGGACACTGATTTCATCAGTGGGTCCCTCAGGGAGTTTGACCGGTGTGGCTGTAGTGTCTAAAACAGACTCAATGAGTATCGATAGCAATTACGCTCACCCTGAGGTCCTTGTCACCACGGCCTGGGTTTCGGAACATCTCAGGGATGCGGGCGTGAGGATCATCGAGAGCAATGAGGATGTTCTCCTCTATGAGACGGGTCATCTGCCGGGGGCGGTTCACATCGATTGGCAGCGCGATCTTCAGGACCCCACGATTCGGGACTACATCCAGCCGGAGGCCTTTGCGGAACTTTGTTCCAGAAAAGGGATCACGCCGGATACCACCTGTGTTTTTTACGGGGATAAGTCAAACTGGTGGTCCTGCTATGCGCTTTGGGTTTTTCGACTCTTTGGGCATGAGAAGGTTAAAATCATGAATGGTGGACGTGCCAAGTGGATTGCCGAGGGGCGCCCCCTGACCCGTGAAGTGCCCCAGTTAGCGCCGGTTTCCTATTCCGTCCCTTCGGTGCGCCGTGATCTTGAAATTCGGGCGTTTTATGCTGATGCCCTTGAGCAGAGCCGAGCCAAGCGTCCCTTGATTGATGTACGTTCTCTCGGAGAGTTCAAGGGGCTTGTCACGCACATGCCGGAGTATCCCCAGGAGGGGGTGTTGAGAGGGGGGCACATACCCGGAGCACATAGTGTTCCCTGGATGCTGGCGGTGAAGACGGACGGCACCTTCAAGAGCGCGGCAGAGTTGCGCAAGATTTATCAGGATGATCTGGGTTTGCACCCGGACGATGACATCATTGTTTATTGCCGCATTGGAGAACGTTCGAGCCATACATGGTTTGTCATGACCTATCTGCTCGGCTTTAAAAAAGTGCGCAACTATGACGGTTCCTGGACCGAATGGGGAAATCGCATTGCCGCGCCAATTGAAAAATCGCTCTAAGCAGCATCAGTCCGACTTGTGAAGCCGCGCACCTGCTTTCTCTTCAAACCGGATGGCATCGGGGATTTTTTTCTGGCATCGGGGGTGGTGCGACTTTTGGGGGAGGAACTTGGAGAAGAAAATCTGAGTATTGCCATCCTTCCGATCATGGAGCCTGTGGTGAGGGGACAGTTTCCCAAGGCAACTGTGATTTGTCTGCCACTGAGGACCCGCCGGGTCATCCTCAATAAATTCGTGGCAAACTGCCTGAGAAGCTTCTTTCCGTGGCTTACTCTTTTGCGGATGAAGGTGGATCTCTCCATTTCGCTACGAAACATGAGGGACTACTTGCAGACCGTCCTCTTTTTTAGTGTCCGTGCACGGAGGCGCATCCTCTGCAACAATCCTCTTCTGGAAAGCAACAGACCTGTTCGCCGTTGGACGGAAGAGGGGTTCAACAGACTTTTCCGTCCCTGCTTCATCGACTATCCCATGGCCGTCGAGGGAGTGCCAAACGAGTTGGAAGCCCACCGCAAGCTTCTCAGTGAAGCTCTTGGAAGAGATGTTGCCGTCAGGGAGATCTGGCCCAGATTGAAGGCCGTTGAGCCCCCTCCCATTGCTGCCACTTATTGGGTCTGTGCACCGTTCTCCAGCGGTCTTGAGAAGGATTTTCCAAGGGAGCGATGGGCGCAATTGTTTCTAGCCGTGCAGGAGAAAGCCCTGCTTCCACTGCTTGTGCTGACAGGGTCTTTGGATCAGAAAGACCGTCTGATGGAATTTCAGTCGATGCTCGCCTCGGCCTCTCCGGCAATCGCTAAAAAAACCACCGTCATCATTCCAAGTAATCTGCAGAAATTCATCGATCTTCTTGCCGGTGCCATTTGTGTGACAACCGTCGATACCGCTGCCGCCCATGCCGCCACCGCCTTGGATTGCAGGACGCTTGTGCTTTTCTCGGGCAAGCATCAGGGGATGTTTGCACCGTGGATCACGAGTTCCAGACAGCAGTGGCTGCTTCCGCCAGAGTCTTTGGGAGATAGACCCTGGCATGAGGCTCATCAAACGGCTGACATTCTTCAACATCTGACGGTTCTGTTGAAGTCCTGAAGATTTCGGTGCTTATCATTTTGGAGGCTTTTTTGTTGCCTAGGAAATCATCCTGGTGTTTCCTCTTCATCTCCATTATTCCAGCGTAGCTCAGTGGTAGAGCGGTCGGCTGTTAACCGATTGGTCGTAGGTTCGAATCCTACCGCTGGAGCCATTCTTTAAGTCATTCAAAGTGAAAGACTTACTCCAACCGGAAGGCCGGTTTTTAGGCAACTGTCAGCAAAACTGTCAGCAGATTTACAGAGAGGGCACAATATCTTCAGGCCGCACAGCAGGCTTGGCTACTAGAGCCCTGCCATCTTCACAGCAAAGGAAGCGCACCATCTCCGTCTCCACCCGGCCTATGGCCTCCCTACATCGGCGTTGGACAACACAACAACCACCAACTAGAACATAAATCAACCCCCCAAAGACTAACGCTCATGTGGTCCGACCACGCGAGCCCCGTTACACCAAAAACCAAATAAAACCGATGCAAGGGCCAACTTTCATTGGCACAAATGGTGTGACCTTGACAACTGCGAGTATCGGTTATCTCCAGGGTCGCCTTGGGTGTTCGCTTTCCCTGATCATGATGATCGGCTTCGCATTCGCCCCTTCACCAGCACGTGCGCAGTCGAGCCTCTGGGCCACCAATGCGGCTTCCGGCAGCTGGACCGATGGAGCCAACTGGGGCGGTTCCGCGCCGGTGGCTGGGAATCTCCTCCAGTTCAGCAATAGCATCACGACCACGCTGACCAATGACTTCACCTCGGGTACATCCTTTCAGGGCCTCTATTTTACTTCTCGTGCGAATGCCTACACTATTGGAGGGAATACACTCACCCTGAACGCAGGTATCACCAATAGCAGCGCAGACTATCAGACTATCAATCTGGGTATCACTTTTTCCGGCTTCGAAACAGTCTCAAACTCTTCGAGTGCCACAACGATCTTCAATGGAGCAATCAGCGGCCTTGGCACAGTCAATCAAGCAGGCACCGGCACGACCATCCTGACAGCCAGCAATAGCTACTCAGGCGGTACACTTCTCGATGGGGGAAGCTTGTCGATCAACAACAATGCCGCTCTGGGTACCGGCACGGTGACCTTCGCCTCCAACAGTACGCTTCAGTCCCTCACCAATCTCCTTGTCACCAATAACGAAGTAATCAGTAATGGCATCTATGGCATCCTGAATAATGGCGGCTACAATCTGACCAATAGCGGAGTCATCAGCGGAGCAGGTTCCCTGAGCGTTGCAGGTGCCGGTACCGTCGTCCTGACCGCCAGCAACAGCTACTCCGGTACTACCGTCGTGGATGGTGGAGGAAGCACCCTGATGGTCAATGTCGGCTCGATTAGTAACACCTCCTCGCTCAGCGTGGGAAGCAACACCAGTGGGAACACCCTCATTCTCACCAACGGAGGGGTGGCAGATGCCTCGACAACCTACGCGGGTAATAACGGCTCCTCCTCGAACAATTCTATACTGGTGACCGGTGCTGGTTCGCTCCTGAGCAATAGCAGCTATCTCTTTGTTGGCCGCACTGGTTCCAGTAACAGCCTTGTCATTTCCAACGGAGGGGTGGTTGAGGCCACTGAAACCTACGTAGGGACTCTAAACTCCTCCTCGAACAATTCGGTTCTTGTGACCGGTACCAATTCGCTCCTGAGCGATATCAGCTTTCTCTATATCGGCAACATTGGTTCCAGTAACAGCCTTGTCATTTCCAACGGAGGGGTGGTTGAGGCTCCGATAACCTATTTAGGGAATCAAAGTGCCTCCTCAAACAATTCTATACTTGTGACCGGTGCTGGTTCGCTTCTGAGCAATAGCATCGAATTCGATGTTGGCACCTCGAGTTCCAGTAACAGCCTCGTCATTTCCAACGGAGGGGTGGTAGTCGCACAGAGAACCTTTGTCAATAGGGAGGCTATTGACACCTCAAACAATTCTATACTTGTGACCGGTGCTGGTTCGCTTTTGAGCAATAGCATCGCTCTCTATGTTGGCTACTATGGTTCCAGTAACAGCCTCGTCATTTCCAACGGAGGGGTGGTAGACGCCCCGTCAACCTATTTAGGGAATGAAAACATCCTCTCCTCAAACAATTCTATACTTGTGACCGGTGCTGGTTCGCTTCTGAACAATAGTATCGAGCTCGATGTTGGCGCGGCAAGTTCCAGTAGCAGCCTCGTCATTTCCAACGGAGGTGTCGTTGATGCCCAGGATACCTACGTGGGTAATAGCTCCTCGAACAATTCTATACTTGTGACCGGCGCTGGTTCGCTTCTGAGCAATAGCATCGCTCTCTATGTTGGCTACTATGGCAATGGCACCCTGACGATCGCCTCCGGAGGCAAGGTGATTTCCCCGCTGACCGTCGTGACGAATGGTAATGGCCTGGCCTCCACACTCAATCTCGGCACTCCAGGAGGGAGTGACACCAATGTGAGCCTTATTACTCCAAGTATCCAGTTGGGCACGACCAACTCTTACCTGAACTTCAATCAGGCTGACACCATGAGTATCACCAGTGCCATCAGCGGCCTTGGCACTGTCAATCAAGTAGGCAGCGGCACGACCATTCTGACAGGAAGCAATAGCTACACCGGCACCACGACGGTGAATGCCGGTGTGCTGATCGTGAATAATACCTCGGGGTGGGGAGTGGGATCTGGACTCCTGACGGTGAATTCCAACGGGGTTGTTGGGGGCAACGGATCCATTGCTGCCTCGGCTTTAATTAACGGTATGCTTGATCCTTCGCGTGGAAGTACCAACACAATGACGCTCACCCTCAACACTAATGTGACTCTCGGTGCCTCGGCCATGACGATGCTTGATCTCCTGAGCGCGGGCAGTTACGACAAGATCAAGGTGGGTGGCACGCTGAACTATGGTGGCATCTTCGACATTGCTCTCGGCAACACTAATGCCCCCGGCACCTACCAGTTTTTCTCCACCCTCACTGGTGGGACAAATATCACTTCTATGGGCTCCTTCAGCACCGTCGAGCTGACCGGCCTCTTCGGTACATGGTCCCTCACCAATAGCAATGGCACTTGGAATTATGCCAATGCCTCCGATTCCTATAAGTTCACTCAAACATCAGGTCAGTTTATCGTCACTGCCGTACCCGAACCTTCCTCTTATGCTCTATTCGGACTCGGTGTGTTGGCTCTGATGGTTGCAGTTAGGAGAAAAGGAGCTGTTCTACCCCCGGAACACATCACAGATCCCAACCTTCAGGCGCTTCAGGACAGTCTCAAGCCTGCCGTAGGAGCCAACTTGACGAGTAAACAAGGGGCGCCGCTGATCCAGATTTTTCAAAAATAGTGGATTTGTTCATTGAAATTAACGAAATGAGCACTACCATTTCGTTTCTTATGAAACTCTCTTATCCCTCCTTTGCACTTGTTCTCTGCACGCTCGCGTTGGGCG
>Ga0302200_10000665_pt1 | contig 34260 bp, 33 predicted proteins | sample II_Bog_N3_1_FD_194585 | JGI IMG/M metagenome (GOLD analysis project Ga0302200, IMG submission 194585) | Peat permafrost microbial communities from Stordalen Mire near Abisko, Sweden - II_Bog_N3_1 | ecosystem: Environmental > Terrestrial > Soil > Wetlands > Peat | place: Sweden: Abisko... | reverse complement strand
CGCACCAAGGATCGAACGACCTCTGTGCCGTTGGCGCTAGAATAATCTACTACAGACTTGACGCCCGTTTCATCTCCCGCAGGTCGGAAACGCCGGTGGGGAACTAGGATCAAAGTTCAATACGACGAACTGGAAGAAGACGGTTGAGCCGAGATCGTCCAGCGGCAGATAGCCCATTTCGTCGATGATGAGGACCTTGGGCGCCAGGTAGACGCGCAGGCGGCGGTCAAGCCGGCCTTCTCGATAAGCGCGGCCGAGATCGGTAACCCGGTCGTGCGCGGTCATGAAGTAAGCGGCTCGTCAGGCCTGGATGGCGGCCTCTGCCAGAGCCACGGCAAGATGCGTTTTTCCGACCCCTGGCTGCCCTTGCAGGATCACGTTGGCCGCCCCATGCACGAACCGGAGGGTACGCAGTTCGCCGATCTGGCGCTCGTCGATGGAGGGCTGGAAGCTGAAGTCGAACTGCTGGAGTGTCTTCAGGTAGGGGAAATGCGCCAGTTGCAACCTCGCCTTAAGGTACCGCCGGCGCCGACCATTAGCTTCGGTGTTCATCACTTCGGCGAGGAAATCGGCATAACTCGGTGCTTTCGTCGCGGCGGCTTCCAGTAACGAATCGAGTCCTGCGTCAATGGCTGTCAGGCTAAGTGTTGCGAGTGTAGTTCGGAGCTGTTCAATCGGAGTCGTCGCGCACCCCCACAAGCCACGGAGCGAAATACTTCAAGGGGCTGTCCATGCCCCCATCTCATCCGTTATCGCCGCCCTCGCATATAGCAATTGAGATGCGTCAGCCCTGAAGCCGTAGACTGAAAGTGGAGCACCCGCACACCCGGACGAATAAGCAATAGCGAAGCCAACTATGGTCCAAACACGCATCAAACCCTACTACCAGCAAATGGCCGAGAAGGCGCGGCGGGCGGAGCAGACGCGTGTCTATCAGCGCAACCAGATCCTCGGTCTGGTGATGGTCGCTGCGGCAATACTCGTCTGGTGGCTCTTCCATACGAATCCGAAGTGGATCTTCCCCCCTGGATGGTGGCGGCCTTGAAGACTGTGGAAAGGGGTCATGGATCAGTTCCAGAGGAAAGTGATCCGCGACGTTATTGAGACGAGCCATTTGCCGCGCGCGGTGCTGCTGCTCGGCCCCACCGGCAGCGGAAAAACCGCGCTTTCGCTAACGCTCGGCGAGCGCTTCGGCGGCGAGATCGTCAGTTGCGACTCGGTCGCCGTCTACCGTGGCATGGACCTGGGCACCGCCAAGCCATCCGACGAAGATCAGACGCGCCTCCCGCATCACCTCATCGACGTAGCCGAGCCGAATCAACCGTTTACCGCGGGCGAATACAGCAGGCAAGCTCGTGCGGCGCTGAGGGATATTTCCAACCGTGGCAATCTCCCCATCGTCACTGGCGGAACCGGCCTCTACCTGCGCGCGCTCACCGAAGGGCTTTTTGCCGGACCCGCGCGCCAGCAGGAATTGCGGTCGCGCCTTGAACAAAGCCGGCAGAGGCGCGGCGAACTCTGGCTCCATCGGCTTCTCACCCGGCTCGATCCAACCTCGGCCGCTCGCATCCACGCAAACGATACGCCCAAGCTGATACGCGCCATCGAGGTCTGCCTGACCGCGCGCAAGCCGCTTTCCGAAGTTCTGGCATCCGAAGTCTCAGCCAGGGACCCGCTCACCGGTTTCCGTCTCCTTCGCATCGGCCTTAATCCGCCCCGCCAGCAGCTCTACGGCAGGCTCAACCGTCGCGCTGCCGCCATGTTCGCATCCGGCCTCATCGACGAGACGCGCGGCCTGCTTGAGTGCTATGGACCTGTGAAGGCACTGGATTCCCTCGGCTACCGCCAGGCACTTTGCGTGCTGCGCGAGTCTTTCAGCATCGACGACGCGATCAGAGCCGCCCAGCAGGGCCATCGCAACTATGCCAAGCGGCAGTTGACCTGGTTCCGGCGCGAACCGGAAGTTCACTGGATTGAGGGCTTCGGCGACGAGGCGGAGACCATCCGCGCGGCCAGCGAACTGGTTCAAGACAGCCTCCAATAACCTGCCAGAGGCGAATGCCCATCCAGCCGCATCCATTAAACTGGACAATGAATAGGAAGTTGGGAATGGCTCGCCTGTTGCATTCGCGGGTAGCCCCGGAACGGAGTTCGACTTGGCTGAAACAGCAGAGACGATTTACGATGTGGCGATTATTGGCGGCGGGCCAGCCGGTTACACAGCGGCCATTCGCGGCGCGGATTACGGGCTGAAGGTTGCGCTGATCGACAAGTCCGACAAACTCGGCGGCACCTGCCTGCACGTGGGCTGCATTCCCACCAAAGCCCTGCTTTTCAACGCAGAAATCTGGGACCATCTGAAGCACGCCGCCGAGTTCGGAATCGACGGAATCGGCACCCCCACGCTGAACTGGCCAGCAGTCCTCGCCCGCAAGAATGGGATCGTCTCCAAGCACGTCAAGGGCCTCGATTTCCTGATGCGCAAGCACAAAATCGCTACCATCCAGGGCACGGGAAGCCTGACCGGGCCGGCTCAGGAAGGCGTGCATACGGTCGAAGTGACGGCGGCGGGCGGCGAAGTGAATCAGGTCAAGGCGAAAAATGTGATCCTGGCGACTGGGTCGGCGGCGAAGATGCTGCCGGGCCTTCAGGCTGACGACCGCATTCTGACCAACATCGAGATTCTGACCATGGATCAGGTACCCAAGTCGCTCATCGTTATTGGCGCGGGCGCGGTGGGCATGGAGTTCAGCTCGATTTTTCGCAGCTTCGGCGCCGAGGTTACGATCCTCGAGTTTCTGCCCCGCGTGGTCACGGTTGAGGACGAGGAGATATCGAAAGAGATCACGCGGCTGTTCAAGAAGCGCGGCATCGACGTAAACACCGGCGCCAAGGTGGAGACGGTGGAGAAGACCGAGACCGGCGTCAAGGTGACCTTTACCGACTCCAACGGCAAGACCCAAGTCAAGGAGGCCGAGAAGGTACTCGTAGCCGTCGGCCGGGCTGGGCTTACCGGCAACATCGGCATTGAGAAGACGCGGGTCGAGCTTGACCGCGGGCTGGTGAAAGTCAGCGAGACGCAGGAGACCGCGGAGCCGGGGATTTTTGCCATCGGCGATATAGTGGCAGGGCTACCGCAACTGGCGCATGTGGGCGCAATGAGCGGCATGGTGGCCGTGGCCAAGATTGCCGGACGCAAGTACCGGCCGGTGCGCCGCGACCGCATTCCCGCAGGAACTTACACCGAGCCGCAGATCGGGTCGGTGGGGCTGACGGAGGCGCAGGCGAAGGAAAAGGGCTACGAGGTGAAGGTGGGCAAGTTCCCCTTTGCCGGCAACTCAAAGGCGAGCATTGTGGACAGCCACGATGGCTTTGTGAAGATCGTGTCCGACGGAAAATATGGTGAGATTCTGGGCGTCCACATCCTCGGCCCCCAAGCCACGGAGCTGATCGCCGAAGCGGTTGCGGTGATGGAGCTTGAAGGCACGGTAGAGGAGATGATGTTCACCATCCACGCGCATCCCACGCTAGCCGAATCGATGCTGGATGCCTATGGCGCCGTGGAGGGGATGGCGATTAACGCGTGAGGCGGCCAGTTCGGCCACTCGTCATGGGCCTCAAACCTCTTCTTCGGTAGTCTCTTCTTCCAGGAGCGGGTTGATGTCGCGCTTGCCATGAAGAACACGGACTATGCGCAAGTCGACCATCGAGTGGAGATAATCCTAAAAACGGCAGTTGAAAGCGTTGGTGAGCGGCAAGGGGTTGATTCTGTGGTTCCTTGCACTGCTCCGCATCTGACCAAAGTGGTGAAATCGTCAATGTTTGCAACCCTTTTTAGTTTGAAACAGTTGGCCATTCTTGCCACACATCAACTGCCGTTTTTAGGATAATAGATGCGCATCGCGGTGAAACCGCGAACCGGCCATGATCGCAACCCCGATAGCCTTGCGTTTTCAAGCACCTTGGGAGCGCCCGCTCCTGGCATTCTGCACAGCAAGCCGATAGACGACTCAACAGCTTCCAGGAACCGCTCTGCGGCAATGGCAGCATCCTTCTCGATCAGATAATAAAAGTACTGCTTGAGAATATCCTCTCGTGCGGAGGTCCGAATGAAGATGTTCACAGGCCGGGGTGTCCTTCCGGGCTACTTGCGCCTGGCAAGAATCTTAGCCGCGTCCTGCCTGAGTTCGCTCCAAAAAGCGGGCGTCAGCGGAATATCTTCGCCGGTGGTCAGTCCTTCGATCAGCAAGGCCTCCAGGCGAGCGTCCGCCTCTTTGGCTTGTGCATCGCGCAGGAGACCTCGCACATACTCGCTTACGTTGCCATAGCCCTTCGTCTCGACCTCCCGGTCAATGAAGTCTTTGAGCGATTCCGGCAGGGAGATGGTCAGGGTGGTCATGGTTCGCCTCTGCCGCAATTATAGCAATAGTTCTTATCTAATAGGAAATGCGTGGAGGCCATCGGCTCGTAATCGCAGTTGAGGGGTTGGCGATTAACCCGTGAGCGAAGCGTAGAAGCCGTCCTCGACCTCTGGGCCGGCTCTTTGCTGCCGCAATCATCGTCTAGATCCCTAGTACAGAAATTTGCTCGTGCACGACCAGTTCAGATCGCATCCATTTGGTCAACTGGACGATCATTCTTGAAAGACCAAGTCTATTCCGGTCGAAGTCACTAACAAACCTCCTCCGTGCATCCCCGCCAATGCAGCGAAGAATTCCTAAGTCCGGCGTTAACTTTGCCGCACCCAAATTAACTCTCAGGTTCTCCCATTCAAGAAGGATTCTCATCCACTCCTCGCGTGGGATTTCCGTCACACCATAATGAGTATAGGGTCGTGTATACGGTGTGCAATGCTTCTTGATGCCTGGCTCCAAGAACCAGAAGACGTCCTCCGCAATATGAATTGAGTCATCAGGCATTGGATCACCGCAATACGGGCCTGGGCCAAGACCCATGTTCAGGCCACAATGACCACGCCTTAGCTTTTTCAGGCGGAAGTCCATTTGGGCTCGCTCATGCCCAATCCAGCGTCGCAATCTAGTTTTCATTTGAGATCCAGGGAGGATCTTCTCAATAGAAATTGTGTTCATGGACCTGCTACACCCTGTCCAACTCGGCGAACAGGTCGGCAAGCACAATGCGGATGGGCGTTCCCGGAATTTCAAGCTCGCCTGAACGAGCTGGTTCCAATCCATCTGCCGTTCCGCGATAACCTACCCGCGCCGTCGGATCGATTACCCACACGTGCTCGATGCCGAATGCTAGATACTCGGCTGCCTTCGCTGCGCTACGTCGCAGCGTGTCTTCCGGCGACTGAATCTCAATCACAAGAAGTGGAGGACGGGTTAAGATCCGCTCTCGCGGCATCCCCGCGCGCAGGATGGTCACATCTGGCACGCGGAAATGATCTCTCTGTGTTTGGACGCGCTGTTCCGTGACGGCAACTACACCCCACTCGGCTCGATGGGCGACAAAGATACTGCCCAGAAACAATTGCAGAAACGAATGTTCGAATTCGCCCAAGTCGCGCTCCTCGATTACCCCATCCACATACTCGCAGTCGTGCTCGAAGACCGTCGCAAGATACTCGTCGACGGAGACGGGGTGGTCGAAGGTGGGCTGCGTTGCCATAAAGACAGTATCCTCCGAATTCAACGCATTTGCTACAGTTCCGTCGACCGCCCCTCCACCAGCACTTTCGCCTTGGCAACAAACTCGCCCAGCGGCACCGAGCCCTGATCACCCTTGCCGCGCGCCCGCACGCTCACTGAACCCGAGGCTTCCTCCTTGTCGCCGAAGACAAGAATGTACGGCGTCTTCTGGTTGGCGAAGTCGCGGATTTTGCCATTCATCTTCTCGTTACGGTCGTCGGTCTCGACGCGGAGACCGGCAGCCCGCAACTCCGTCTCAACCTTCTTCGCGTATTCGTGGTGCCGCTCGCTGATGGGGACCAGGCCCACCTGTACCGGCGCGAGCCACAACGGAAACGCCCCGGCGTAATGTTCGATAAGTACGCCGAAGAATCGCTCGACCGAGCCGAAGAGAGCGCGGTGAACCATTACCGGCTGATGCCGCTCGCCGTCCTCGCCCACGTATTCAAGCTCGAAGCGCGCGGGCAATGTGAAGTCGAACTGGACGGTGGAAAGCTGCCACAAGCGGCCCAGCACATCCACCAGTTTCACGTCGATCTTGGGGCCGTAGAAGGCGGCTTCTCCGGGGATGGTCTTGTAGGCAATGCCTTTGCGGTCAAGCGCGCGCTCCAACGCCCCGGCGGCCAGCATCCAATTCTCGTCGGAGCCGGCATATTTGGCGCGGTCGTTCGGGTCCCATGTCGATAACTCGACTTTGAACTCCTTGAAGCCAAAGGTTGTCAGCACTGCCTCGGCAAAGTCGATACAGGCAACCACTTCGTCTTCAATCTGTCCTGGTGTGCAGAAAATATGTGCATCGTCCTGCGTAAAGCCGCGCACACGCAGCAGGCCGTGCATGGTGCCTGAACGCTCGTAGCGGTAGACATTGCCTAACTCGGCATAGCGCTGAGGCAGGTCGCGGTAGCTCTTTGGCGAATTCTTGTAAATGAGAATGTGGCCAGGGCAATTCATCGGTTTCAATCGATACTCGGCGTCGTCCAGTTCCATGGGAGTGTACATGTTGGCGCCGTAGTAGCCATCATGCCCGCTGACCTTCCACAGTTCGCGCCTCATCACGTGCGGCGTATTCACCAGCAGGTATCCGCGGCTCAAACACTCTTCACGCATCCAGTCTTCCATCACCTTGCGAACCATGGCGCCTTTGGGATGCCAGAAGACAAGACCGGGACCGGCAAGTTCCTGAATGCTGAACAGGTCCAACTGCTTGCCGAGCAGCCGGTGATCGCGCTTGGCTGCCTCTTCAAGCCGTGCGAAGTGTTCGTCCAGCGCCTTCTGCGAAAAAAAAGCGGTGCCGTAGACACGCTGCAGTTGCGGATTCTTTTCGTCGCCCAGCCAGTAAGCGCCTGCCAGCGACAGCACCTTGAATGCCTTGACGCGCCCCGTCGAGGGCACATGCGGACCCCGGCAGAAATCGACAAAGTCGCCGTTGCGATAGAAGCTGACTTCGGCGCCGGGCTCGGTGAATTTGGTCACGAAGTGCGTCTTCATGAAGTCGCCGTCGCGGGCGAAATCTTCCAGAGCCTTTTCGCGCGGTTCATAGACGCGCTGGAACTTCTCATCGCGCGCCACAACTTCCTTCATCTTGGCTTCGATGGCGGCCAGGTCATCGGGCGTGAAGTTGGTGGGGCGATAGAAGTCGTAGAAGAAACCCGCATCCGTCGCTGGCCCATGACCGAGCTTGGTCTCAGGAAAAAGCTCCAGTACAGCTGTGGCCATCACGTGGGCGGCAGAGTGGCGCACCACCTTGAGTGACTCCGCGTCGTTCTCTTTGAGGAGCTCGATGCGAGTATCGGCAGTCAGCGGAGTGGAGAGATCCACCAGGCGCGGAGCGGCCGAGTTTTCCGCGGAATACATGGCGGCTTCCGCGGAATCCTCGCCGGGTGCGGTCCTGGCTTCGGCGACATTCACCGGAGTCAGGCGCGCAACGACCGAAGCCGCAGCCAGCCGCGGTGAAATCGAGTTGGCAATCTCTAACGGCGTTGTACCGGCGGGCACTTCGCGAATCGACCCATCCGGCAAATGTACGGCGATTGTCTTCGTGTTCATGATTTGTGCGCTTCCTGAGTTTTCCGGCCCCGGCTCTCGATACGTCCGCGGCAACACTTCAGGATATACCGCGGATAGCTGGAACCATTACCCGCAACAATGCGTACATTCATCCTGGTTGCTGAAACGGTAAGATTCCGCATTCCCCAGGCATCGCCTGCGCGGGAGCCGGAGCAAGAACGAAATCCAGAACGAGGTCTCTCCATGCACAAGTATTTGCGGGTCTTTGCGCCGCTTTTTCTCATTGCCGTCTTCGCCATTGGCGCCCTGCAGGCGCAACCCGCCATCCAGCCCACAGTGGACATTACCCAGATCCCTGCCGCGGCCCAGCCCTCCGCGAATTTCAACGCCGACGCCGCCACCGAAGCGTACATGGCCATGATTCCGTCAGCGGCAACCGCCCGCTCCAATGCTTACTTCGAAGGAGGCTACTGGCTCGTTCTGTGGGACTTCCTGATTGCCTCGGCGATTTCGCTTCTTCTGCTGAACCTGCGCTGGTCCGCCCGCATGCGCGACCTTGCCGAGCGAATCACGCGCTTCCATTGGCTGCAGCGCGCCCTCTATTGGGTGCAGTTTCTCCTGGTGACAACTCTGCTCGGATTTCCGTGGGAGTACTATGAGAACTTCGTGCGCGAGCACAAGTACGGCCTTGCCACTCAGACCTTCGGACCCTGGATGGGCGACGAGGTCAAAGGCCTCTTCGTAAATCTCGTCGCCGGCGGAATTGCCGTCATGGTCCTGTTCGCCATCGTGCGCAGGCTTCCCCGCTCATGGTGGATCTGGGGCTCGGCGGCCACGCTCGCCCTCATGGTAGCTGCCATATCCATCGGCCCGGTTTATATCCAGCCCATCTTTAACAAGGTCACGCGCCTCAACGATCCAAAGGTCACCGGTCCTATCCTCAGCATGGCGCACGCCAATGGCATCTCCACCAACGACGTCTATGAGATCGACGCCAGCCGCCAGACTACGCGCATGAGCGCTAACGTCAGCGGCTTTGCCAATACCATGCGCATCACGCTCAACGACAACCTGCTGCGCCGCGGCTCGCCCGAAGAAATCCAGGCCGTAATGGGGCACGAGATGGGACACTACGTCCTCAACCACATCCCCAAGACGATCGTCTTCTTCATCATCGTCGTGGTTGGCTCCTTCGCCTATCTCCGCTGGACTCTCGGCTGGGCATTGGCGCGTTGGGGAGAGAGATGGAAGATTCACGAAATCAGCGATCCGGCCATCCTGCCGCTCGTTATGCTGCTGGCCGGCATTCTCTTCTTCGTGCTTACTCCCATCATGAACACTCAAGTCCGCACCCAGGAAAAGGAAGCCGATATGTTCGGCCTCAACGCCTCCCGCCAGCCCGACGGCTTTGCCCAGGCCGCAATTCATCTTTCCGAGTACCGCAAAATGCGCCCTGGCAAACTGGAAGAGTGGATCTTCTACGACCATCCCAGCGGCTACAACCGTATCCATTCCGCCATGGTATGGAAGGGCGAGAACCTGCGGTTGTTTGAGAAGACGCCGGTTCAGCCCGATTCCCATTGAGAGTCGGGCAGGACGGCGTTCCCTCGTCCCACCAATAGTGCATGGATGTATTCCCCGAAAGTCTGGCGTCTTGCATGGGAAGAGGTATGTGAATCCCCTTAAAGAAGCTGCTAGAGTTGGCCTCATCTCCGGAACGGTCCGGCAACGGGGGGAGATCATTATGCAAGTTATTTGTAGAAGCACTAATAAACATCCTGAGACACGGTGCTGCATTTGCGGGCAGGGATTTGTGATCTTCTGGGAGCGGGAATCGCGCGCCCAGCGTAGAGAATCGCTGTTTGAGATCCAAAAGATTCTGTGCAATCATCACCGGCAAAATGAGGGGCCATTGGTTCATCCGCAACACGATTTCGCAATTCTACAGTTGAACGGATCAATGGCGGGAGCGGGGGAAGCCATTCGCGGCCAATCCCCTAGCATGGCGATGTAAAGGGCCAGCCCGCTCCTACCGTGAGCGCGAGTCAGGGTCATGGCTTGACTTACATAAGATATCCCTGACTCACTCGCCCTTTCCTGGCGCGTGGGTGCAAGAAAGCCCTGCTTGACACGCGCCGAATCCGCAAAAGATACTTATGACGGTCGCACTGCTCAACGGGCGCTTCCAATCGCCTGAGTCGATCGGTTGTATACAAAGATGGCTACTAGCTGAATGTTGAGTAATTTGCTCTTTCGGGATTCTTTGCGCATTGAGAAGCCAATTAACGGGCTGGTTACGGGAGCTTTCCCATGCCTGAGGTTCCGAAGCTCACCATACCCCTTGGAAAACGCCTGCGGGCTCACATCGCAATCGCAAGGCTCGACCATTCCATAAAAAACATCTTTGTGCTGCCCGGCGTAATTGTTCCCATAAGTGTGTATCCCAGCCTTTTCAACAGGCAGCTCGCGGGCGCCCTGCTGCTTGCCTTTGCCGCTGTCACCCTGATTGCCTGCAGCAACTACGTGATCAACGAGGTGCTGGACGCGCCATTCGATCGCTTGCATCCGATCAAGAAGAACCGCCCCGCCGCTCTCGGTTTGGTACACACCGGAGCCGCCTACGCACAGTGGCTGGTCATGATGGTTGCGGGCATTGCAATCGGCCTCCGCATATCGCGAATGTTTGCCTTGACGGCTCTCGTACTCTGGATCATGGGCTGTCTTTACAACTTCCCTCCGATCCGGGCCAAGGATGTGCCATATCTCGACGTCTTGACGGAATCGATCAATAACCCGCTGCGGATGCTGCTGGGCTGGTATGCGGTCACCAGCGTCGTGGTGCCGCCGGTGTCGCTTCTGATTGCCTACTGGATGATCGGCTGCTACTTTATGGCGCTGAAGCGATTCAGCGAGCTTTCCGAGATAAAGGGCCGCTATGTGGCAGGCGCCTACCGCGCCTCCTTCCGGCACTACACTCCCGAATCGCTGCTTGTCTCCGTTGTCTTCTATGCTTCCGCAGCCATGTTGTTTCTGGGCGCGTTTATCATCCGCTATCGCATCGAGCTTATCCTGGGCTTTCCTCTGGTTGCGTTGACCATGGCCATTTACCTCAGGCTCTCCTTCAAACCGGGAAGCGCCGTTCAGAACCCCGAGAAGCTCTATCGGGAGCCAATGCTGATGGCATCCTTCACAGCCACAGTCCTGGTGATGAGCCTGCTGCTCTTCATCCGCTTGCCCTGGCTGGAGAAGTTCTTTATGCCGACACTTCCGCAATCGCCGACATTTTCCGCCGGTCAACCTATCGCGCAAATTGGCGTCACGCCGGGCCGCGCAAACGCGGGTTCGCGGATGCGCGCCGACTAATTCGCGCCCGTTTTACATGCTGCGGAAAAACTCTCTCCCAGCGCAATTTGCGAAGGCTTTGTAACAGGGACCGACTTTAGTCGTGCCGCAAAGGCAATAGAATCAAAGCGGGCTTCAGTCCCCGAGGGACCCCTTCCGCCAATCTCATCCGAAGTCCCGACTTTTTCGCAGCCTCTTTAGTCACAATGAATCGCAACAGTTGGACACACGAATGCGCAGTCGCGGAGCAGCACAAAGGTGAAACTTCCGATGTCGATCTGTCGCGGAAAATCCAAAGTCCGGCACACTACTCCAAAAAAGCAAACGAAGGCCGGAATCGCCCAGGCCTTCGTTTTTGTTAGCTGGATTCTGCCGGAAGCAGGCCTGGAGGTTACAGCGGCTGCACGTCTGCGGCCTGCCATCCCTTGGGCCCCTTCACCACGTTGAACTGCACGGCTTGACCTTCCTGCAAGCTCTTGAAACCGCTTGAGTTGATCGCAGAGTAATGCACAAAAACGTCTTCGCCGTTCTGACGAGAGATAAAGCCGAAGCCCTTCGCGTCATTGAACCACTTCACAGTACCATGTTCCATTTTGATCGTATTTCCTGGATTGAATTGCGCTGGATGAATCAAAGCGACCACTGGCAGAATCTTGCTTGGTTGGGCGAGTACTGCTCACGCCCGCTCAGTCACTAACGCTGGCAATAGTGTACCATTGCTTCCGAAAAAGGGCGCAGGAATTCTTTCCCCTCATCCCAATTCGGAATTTCCGCCAACGATTATCAGGTTAGCTCCGGCGGCACTCCAAATGCGGCGATAAGTTCGTGGCTTTGTGTCAGTCGTCCACCGGCTTCGCCGACCCGCGGGGAATGAAACGCGTAGGTGAAAGTAGCGACGGTCTCCAGACCGGCTGTAGCGGGGGGCCTCCGGCCCGCGCCGTTTCTTATCAGGACACGATCAGGGTACCAGGGCATTCTCCAGGATCGAGGGCCGCGGCCCCGTGCCCTAACTGTCACCCAAGGCCTTCGGCTCGCGAATTCACATGAACATCATTTCGCGGCAGCGTTTTCTCGCCCTGAGTACTGAAAGCTGAGAGCTAATAACTGGAAGTGCTAGCAGTGATATCACTGATATCGGCGGTCTCGCTTTGTAAACGCTTACACGCGCAATTTAGTGTTCCAAAACACCCTTATTTGCGCACTTTTTGCACCTAAAACGGCCTTATTTCGTGTCATTTTGCACTATTTGTCACACGTTTGAGTGCGCGTATACGCGTACTCCTGCGCGTGACTTTGACATCGCAGCGTGCGCATTTCGCCGCACCCGCGGCGAAGCGCCTTCGACAAAACTGCTCCACGGCCGGAACAGGATGGATAGCCATCTTTCCGATTTTGAAACCTATTGATAAATAATGGGTTATAGCCGCTCCCCCGGCTGTGTTACTGTGATAAGTCGCCATGCCACACGATCCGGTCCCAGCTCTGCTTGCCCGCGCCACGGAACTGCTTGAGGCGGAGTTTGCGGCATTGCCGGAATTCGAGCCGGCCAGTGAAACCGGTGTCGATTCCGCTGCGATTGCCCAGGTGCTTGAGGCCACCGCCCACCGCCTCGGCGACAACTACCCCTATTTCCATCCCCTCTATGCCGGGCAAATGCTCAAGCCGCCGCATCCGGTGGCGCGGGCGGCGTATGCGCTGGCCATGACCATCAATCCCAACAACCATGCGCGGGACGGTGGCCGGGCCAGCTCTGAGATGGAGATTGAAGCCGTAGCCGGCATAGCCGCGATGTTTGGCTGGAAGCAGCCTGCCTTCCTGGGCCATCTGACTTCGAGCGGAACGCTGGCGAATCTTGAGGCGCTGTGGGTGACCGGCCAGTTGGCGCCGGGTCGGCGGGTTGTCGCGTCGGAGCAGGCGCACTACACCCACAAGCGCATCTCCGCTGTCCTCAAGCTGGAGTTCGCAAGCATTCCGGCCGACAATCGCGGGCGCATGGACAAGGACGCGCTGGAGACCGAACTGAGAAAGGGCGACGTGGGCACGGTGGTGGCTACACTGGGCACGACCGCCATCGGCGCGGTGGACCCGCTGGACGAGATATTTACCCTGAGCCGGAAATATGGCTGCCGGGTACATGTGGATGCGGCGTATGGCGGCTACTTCCGGCTCATCCCGGAAGCGATGGACTCGCCGGCCCGGCGTGCATTTGGGGCCATTGAACGGGCGGACTCCATCGTGATCGACCCGCATAAACACGGTTTGCAACCCTACGGCTGCGGCTGCGTGCTCTTTTGCGACCCGGCCGTTGGACGCTTCTACAAACACGACTCGCCGTATACCTACTTCACTTCAAAGCAGTTGCACCTGGGTGAGATCAGTTTGGAATGCTCGCGAGCCGGAGCCTCGGCCGTTGCCCTGTGGGCCACGCAGCAGCTCTTCCCACTCCAGCCGGGGGGCGAGTTTGCCCGTGGGCTTGCCCGCAGCCGGTCGGCGGCGCTCAGGCTGGAAGGTTTGTTGCGCCAGGACTCTGCCGCGCGCTTCCAGCCGCTGGCCGCCGGACCCCCTGAACTTGATATCGTTGTATGGAAACTGGCAGCGGAGACCCCGGAGCGAGCATCGCAGTTGGCGCAGAAGCTCTTTGTGGCGTGCGCCACTCGGGATTTGCATCTGGCCCTAGTAGAATTGCCGCTGGCATGGTTTCAACCTGCCGCGGCCTTTCGTCCCGGCCAACAAGGTTTGGGGGACGCCGGAGCCGGAACGGTAACCTGTCTCCGCTCAGTGTTGATGAAGCCCGAACATGAAACGTGGCTCGACAACATCTGGAAGAGATTGACCGCGGCGTACGAAGACGTAATTGGAGAATGACGCGAATGGAAACGGAACTGAGCAGCGCCGAGAAAGAAAACGTTCTCATCCAGGCCGGAGGCTGCTCCGTAACCATTTTCCACCACCTGGGCGGCAAGATGGCTTCCATTCGCGTCAATGATCGCGAACTGCTGCAGACCCCGCTCGTTCCCTACGCCCCCCGCACCCGCACCATGGCGTTCGACGAGGGAGACGCGAGCGGCTGGGACGAGTGCCTACCCTCGGTTGCCGGTTGCACCGTGGAAACCGCCGGCGGGCCGGTCTCGGTTCCCGACCACGGCGATCTGTGGCGGGTGGAGTGGTCGCAAATCGGAAAGCAGGGAGCGGGGGGCCGGGACCAGGGGTCAGCCTGTGCGAACTCCGCCACGTTTCGCGCGGAGTGCTTCTCCTTGCCTCTTGTGCTGGAGCGGACCGTGAAGCTGGCCGAGGCCGGCGAGGGATGGCAAATTTTCCTGGACTACAAACTGACCAACACCGGAGACTATCTGATGCCGTGGTCGTGGGCGGCCCACCCGCTGTTTCTGGCGGAAGAAGGAGACAGGATTGTTCTCCCCAATACGATTCGCGAGTTGCGCCTTGAGGGTTCCGGCGGCGCACGGCTGGGAAAACAGGGCGATGCGGTAAAGTGGCCGCTCGCCGACCTGGCCGATGGCGGCGTCACCGATTTGAGTGTGGCTCAATGCGCATCCACGGGCGTTGGCGACAAGCTGTTTGCCGGCCCCTTATCCGCATATGAGAACTGGTGCGCGCTGGAACGGCCTCAGGCAGGCGTACGCATCAAGGTAAGCTTTGACCCGGCGGCGACGCCCTACCTGGGACTCTGGATTTGTTATGGCGGCTGGCCGGACCGTCCAGGACCGAAACAGACCTGTGTCGCACTGGAGCCCTCTACCTCGCCTGTCGATTCCCTGGCGCAAACCGGGCCATGGTCGCGCACACTATCTCCCGGAGAATCCTACTCATGGCGGATGCATGTAGATCTTGAACCCATCTAGAGTTGAGAGTGAGACCTATCATGCAGAATTCGTTTGACCTTCGTAATTTGCACATTGCCCGTTATCAGATTGAGCCAGCTATCTTTGCGGCACCTGGCCGCGTGAACTTGATTGGCGAGCATACCGATTATGCCGAAGGGTTCGTGATGCCCGCGGCCATCGATTTTGCCACGCTGGCCGGTGTCTCGCCGCGCACCGATGGCAAGATTGTTCTCTACTCCGAGAACTACGCTCAAGAGAGAACCTTCAGTGCCGCGGAGTTGCCTCGTACTGCCGGCAAGCACTGGACCGATTATCCGCTCGGAGTGGTATCCACCCTGGCAGGGGAGGGCTACTCGATTCCGGGATTCAGCCTCAGCCTGTGGGGTGACGTCCCGCTCGGGTCGGGACTCTCAAGCTCCGCAGCCCTGGAGGTGGCAACCGCTCTGGCTTTGCTTTTCATTCTCGGGGTTGAATATCCAGGAACGGCGATCCCCGGGCCGGCTCTTGCCCGCCTTTGCCAGCGAGCCGAAAACGAGTTCGTGGGCACCAGTTGCGGCATTATGGATCAGTTCATTTCCGCTAACGGAGCCAGGGATCACGCCCTGCTGCTCGATTGCCGCGACCTGAGTTTCAAGCTGGCGCCCATTCCCCCCGACGTCGCGCTTGTTATTGCAAACACTATGGTTAAGCACTCCATCGCTGGGGGGGACTATGCTACGCGCCGGGCTGAGTCGGAGGCCGCTTGCGCGATCATCAATCGCCATCGCGGCGGGGTGCCGTTTCTGCGGGATGCCACGCTTGAGGACCTGGAGAAGTGGGGGCATGAGATGACTCCCGAGTCGCTGAAGCGGGCACGGCACGTGATCGGCGAGAACCTGCGCACGGTGGCTGCCTCCGAAGCTCTGCTGAAGGGCGATTTGTGGGAACTGGGCCGGCTTATGGCCGAGGCACATTGGAGCTACAGCAAGGACTTCGAGGGCAGTTGCGTGGAGGCGGACGCTATGGTGAACCTGGCACAGGACTTGCCAGGGCTGATCGGCGCGCGGCTCACCGGCGGCGGGTTCGGCGGATGCACCATCAACCTGGTGGAACAAAGCGAGGCGGCGGAGTTCGTTGAAGCGCTGGCCGGGCGTTATGCGACGGAGATCGGAATCGTGCCGCAGATTCACATCTGCCACGCCTCCGACGGCGCTCACCGGATCGAATAAAACAACACCCATGTTTCTCGGATCGGCGTCGGCTGTCGGCTTTCAGCTCATGCCAGAAAGCCGGCGACTTGGGCGCGCAGAGTTTTGGGGCGCGCGAATTGAGCTGCGCTTTACGCTGCTAGAATCCAATTGGAGCAGCCGCAATGAGCGTGAAGGCCCTTTATCCCGGAACCTTCGATCCGCCGACGAATGGGCACGTCGACCTGATCCTGCGCGGGTCAAAGCTCTTCGAGCACCTGACAGTCGCCATCCTCAGGAATCCGGTGAAGAACCCGCTATTCACGGTTGAGGAGCGGGTGGAGATGCTCAAGGAGGCTACGACTTCTCTGGACAACGTTTCTGTGGCTTCCTTCGATGGACTCACAGTGGACTTCGCCCGCCAGTTGGGCGCCAAGGCGCTGTTGCGGGGCATCCGGGCAATCTCAGACTACGAGCACGAGTTCCAGATGGCGCTGATGAACCGGCGCCTGGCTCCGGAGATTGAGACGGTGTTCCTGCAGCCGGCGGGGCGATATTCGTTTATCAGCTCGCGTATGTTGAAAGAAGTATTCAGCTTTGGCGGCGACGTAACCGGCCTGGTCCCCCCCAACGTCCTGAAGCGGCTGCGGGGGCGGATTAGCAAGAGTTAGCCGAGGACGAATACCCAGCGCAATTTTCGGCCCTTTCAAGACAACAGCCATGAACTTGGCGCGCTGCCGCGAGTGCGGTGAAATGCGTACGCTGCGATGGCAAAATGACAGCTTAACGTACGCGTATACGCGCACTCAAACGTGTGACAAATAGTGCAAAATGACATGAAATAAGGCCGTTTAAGGGCGAATAAGGGCGTTATTTTTACGTTTTCGCGTACATAATTGCGCGTGTAAACCTTTACAAAATGAGGAAAGTGATAGCATTGCATGCATTTGGCTGCGAACGCCCTGCGTGGGCACGGTTGACGCCGTGCCGTATCAAACTGGTTCTCGCGATCCCGGTTTCTGGACGGATTCTTAGAGCTTTTGGGTGGGCACCCGGCTTGCGGGTGCTAAAAGAGGTGTTCAGCTTTGGTGGCGATGTGACCGGATTAGTTCCGCCAAGCGTGTTGAAGCGGCTGCGCGAGCGGATCAGCAAGAGCTAACTGCGGACGAAACCAGGGGCTTAGCGAGAGTCATTGACGCCCGACTCCCCATTCGCCTCGCTCGGCGTCGCTGGACTGGATGCCAGTCCCAGGGAGTTTGCCTGGTACATCTCCGAGTGGCGCTTGCTCATCCAACCCTGAGAACCGAAAAGAGGAAGCAACCATGTCTGAGCACCACGACGCTCCAAAGGGGCACGAGGCCCACGCAGTCCACGAAGACCATGCCGCCAAGGGGCCGCACGATCCGAAGGTGATCAATCCCAAACTGAGCTCGGACATTGCGTACTGGTCAAAAGAGCTTGGCGTGAGCGGCGACAAGCTGCATGAGGCGATGCGCAGCCACGGGACTCATGTGGACAAGATCCGCGCGGCGCTCAGGGGCTGACGGTTGTTGTTCCCACCTTGCCGACAAGAGCAAAGACGTCGCGAGGGTTGGGCACCCGGCTCGCGGATGCTGAAGGAAGTGTTCAGGTTTGGCGGGGATGTAAAGGGGCTGATGCCGCCGAATATCCTGAAGCGGCTGCGCGGGCGGATCAACGAGAGCCAGGGCGACTCCGCATAGGTTCCGCTGGTTGGGCGGCATTCCTTTCAGGGTGATGCCGGCGGGAGCTTTCGCAGGATCTCTATGGCGGCCTGCTGGCCCTGTTGAATGGCCCAGTCGAGAGCGGTTTTGCCTGTCTTGTCTTTGATCGAGGGATCCGCGCCCGCGCGCAGCAAGAGGGTGATTATGTCGGGTTGGCCCGAGATTGCGGCATCCATGAGGGCGGTGTGACCCCCGTAATTCTCCTGGACGTTGACGAGGACGTGTGCATCGAGGAGGATTTTGACGGTCTGAATCCTGCCATTTGTTGCGTACATGAGGGGTGTTACGTTGATTTTGTTGCCGTTGCCGGCAGGGACTCCGAGACGAATAAGAAGATGAACGAGATCTGGATCGTCGAGATAGACGGCGGCCCGGTGGAGGGCGTTATCGCCGCCGAGGTCGGTGACGGTGGGGTCGGCCCCAGCATCAAGCAGCGCGAAGATGGTGGATTTGTGCCCGCTTTGGATGGCGTACATGAGCGGGGTGTCCCCTTCACCAATGTCGAGAGCGGTGAGGTTGGCACCGGCTGCGATGAGAGCCTTGACGGCAGCGGTTTGGCCGTTGATGGCCGCGGCCATGAGCGGAGTGACGCCGTCTTCGTAAGACTGGTTGACCTTGGCTCCAGCAGCAAGCAGTTGCTGAATCAGGCCGACATCGCCGCGGCTGGCGGCGTAAAGGAGCTCTTCGTCGGGAGAGTTGAAATTGGCGCCGTTGGCTTTGAGGAACTGAACCATTTCATAGTCGTTCTCTGAGGCGCTGTTGAATGAGGCGAGCATGAGCGGGGTGTCTCCGCCCTTGTTGCGGAGGTTGATATCGGCTCCGGCGTGAATGAGTAGAGTGAGGATATCGAAACTGCGCACGCGCAGCGCCAGGAAGAGCGGTGTTTCACCGTTTGAAATTCTGCGGACATTGATCTGGGCTCCGTGGGCGAGAAGATAGCGAACGATCTCGATTTCGCGAGAGCCCGATGCCTCAATGAGTGGGTTCACGTCGTAATCAAAAAGATCGATTTTCGCGCCGGCGTTGACGAGGATTCTAACGGATTCAAGGTCGCCGACCTGACAGGCTGTGATGAGTGGAAGCCGATTGTTGTGCTCGTTACCGTTGGGGGAATCGCCTCCGTCAAGCAGGGCTTTCAGGGTCTTGTGATCGTGGGTGACCACCGCAGCATAAATGCGCCATTCCGGGTCGGCCTGGAGCTGTTCGATGGGGCGCCATAGTGGACCAACCCGAAAATCGGGTTTGGTCTGCGCTGAGCCGGCGAGAGAGGCGAGGAGGCAGGCAATGGCGCAGACTGTGCCGATTGCACGTTGCTTGATGGAATAAACCCGGCTTCTATTGGAGTAATCGATGCCTGGAAATCTATCCATGCAAATCATCCTCAGGCAGGTACAAATTGCTCACCAGGTATAGCGCACGGAGTAGGTCAGGGTGGATTCTCCTTTGGCTGGAACCTGGACCGGAAAATGAAGCGTGTGGCTGTCGGCCTTGACGTAGTCGGCGGACTTGTCCGTGATCTCCCAGTTTTCACCGCGATAGAGGTGTTCGATGACGGTGACGGCGACGGGCTGGGGTTTCTGGTTCGTCAGTTTGATTTGAAAGGTCTCGTCGAGGGTGTGGCCGCTGTTGTTCGCGTGGAAGTCGGTCTGGGTGCGCGAGCCTTTCACGTCGAAGGCGTTGCCGGTGGCGATCTTCACCGTGTCCTCGGTTGGTGTGTGGGGTATCAGGCTCTCGCCGATGAATTCCATCTGACCATCGGAATCCCGGCGATAGACGCGCAGGCGGCCAGAGGGCATAGGGATGCCAAGGTGGTTGGGAAGGGAGTTTTTGAACTCCTGGAGGATGCGAACTTTTGTGTTGGAGATATCAATGCCGTATTCCTCCTCTTGATTGGCTCTGCCAGAGCGGACGGGTTGGAGGTTGGGCGCGGAGCCGTCATACAGGTAGGTGCGGGTGATGGCGACGCCTGAGGCGTTGAGGAACTGGATCTGCTTGGTCTCACCGTCGCGCAGTTGAACCGTGCGATTGAGGTCGTAGAGGTGAAAGTCGTCGAAGGCTTTCTGAGTGACCTGTGTCTCATCGGAGACCATCACCATCTCTGAGGCCATTTCCATCTGGCGTCTGGCGAATCGGCGGCCTTCCGGCTGAACCTTGGCGACGTCGCCCGCCATGAGCTTGATGCGGGCGGCTTGAAACTCGGAGCCTGAGTCGTTGTGGATGGTAACCCAGCCCAGAATGTCTGCTTGCTGGTCGCCGGTCACGTCGGCGGCTTCCGGAGTGATGACATTATAGGTGGCCTGCCAACTGAAACCGCCGGTGATGTAGGCGAGTTCTGCGGGGATGCTCTGTGCCTTGTCAGATTGTATTTGCCAGCGCAGAGTCGGCTTGAGCAACAGACCGTCCGTAGCGGCGGGGAACAGCGGCAAGCCTGGGAGTTGGAACTGCAATTGGCCGTTGACCTCGATGAGCGGCTGTTGCTCACCGCCGCCGGCGCGGAGGATTTTGCCTTTGACGATCTGGGCCGGGAAAAACTGTGGTGTTCCGACAGAGCGGTCGGCTGTTTCAACGGGGGAAAGCTGGAAGTCGACGGTCTTGCCTTCAAACTTCTTGAGGAGCCACTCCTGTGTGACGACGCCGGCGTCGTAGTTCTGCTCCCGAATCTGGAAGGTGACGGCGCTCCCCGGCGGGTTTCTGAGGATTACGGAGTCGGGTTCCAACTGCGTGGTGACTAGGGTAGTCGTGACGTCATTCAGGCCTGGCTTGAGATTGAGTTCAACCCAGGTTCGGGCGACGGCAAAGTTGTCGTTGTAGATGGTGAGGGCAGTAGAATCGCCAGATGACGGCGTTTGCTGGGCTGCGGCGATTGTGGTTGTGACGACGGCTAGGAAAGCGACGAAGAAACGTTTGCGCACGATGAGTTCCCTCCCTTTTGGTCTTGCGGGATTGGGATGGCCGCATTAGAACGATGGCGCAATTGTAACAATCTGGATTGCTCTGGTGGGAAAAGGGAGTTTGTGTTTGGTAGGTGCATTTGTGGCTACCTTCACTTTTCTCGTCTCATTCACGATCGTCTGGAGCTTCTGTGCTGATGAGGTGGTTTTGAAAGCGCACTTGGTCTATCCCGGCGAAATCTGTAAAGATAGAGACGCTATGACAGTTACCGCACCTTCCCAAGTATTTGCCGACCGGATTGGCCGGATAGAGGTTTCCGCAACCATGGCTGTGGCCGCGGAGGCTGCCAAACTGCGCGCTCAGGGCGCTAACTTGGTGGATTTCGGAGCCGGGGAACCGCATTTCCCTACTCCGCGGCACATCAAAGACGCCGCGATTGCCGCCATAGACGCCAACTTTACGCGGTATACCGTGGTGCCGGGGATTCCGGACGTGCGGAAGGCGATTGTGGATCGGCACGCCTGCGACTTTGGCTCGGACTACGGGCTGGACGAGGCCATCTTCACTACCGGCGGGAAACTGGCGCTGTTCAACACGATTCAAGTCCTGGTTGACCACGGGGACGAGGTGATTCTGCCCGTTCCGTATTGGGTGAGCTTCAAGGACATCATCCAGTACGCGGGCGGGAAGGTGGTTTTGCTGGAGACGAGCGAGGCGGAGAACTTTCGCATTACGGCCGACGCCATTGAGAAGGCGATTACGCCGCGGACCAAGGCAATCATTCTGAATTCGCCGTCGAACCCGGCGGGCAGCGTGGTGAGCGCCGCGGACCTGGAGCGGATTGTTCACCTGGCGCACGAGCGGGGGATTTTCCTGCTGCTGGATGAGTGCTATGTGTATCTGAACTATGGCGGGAATCCAGTGAGCGCGGCCAAGTTTACGTGGGCCAAGGAACACCTGGTGGTGCTGGGATCGCTGTCGAAGACCTACTCGATGACGGGATGGCGGGCGGGGTTTGCTCTGGCGCCGAAGGCGGTGGTGGCGAATTTGAGCAAGCTACAGTCGCAGTCGACGTCGAACGCGGCGAGCATGGTGCAAAAGGCGGCGATTGCGGCCTTGACGGGGTCGCAGGAGTGCGTGAGCGAGTTTCGCGCGGAGTTTATCGAGTTGCGGGACTACATGCTGAAGAAGCTGGGGGAGATTCCGGGGATTACATGCACCAAGCCCGAGGGGGCGTTCTATGTGTATCCCAACATTGGAGCGTTTCTGGGCAAGGCCGGGATACGGACTTCGACGGAACTGGCGACACGGCTGCTGCATGAGGCGCATTTGGTGACGGTGCCGGGCGAGGCGTTTGGGACTGCGGAACACGTCCGCATCTCTTATCCGGTGACCAGGCAGAACATCGACGAGGGGACTCGGCGGATGGGAGAGTTCCTGGGCAACTTGAAGTAGCACAGGTGTTTAGGACGCTCGGTTTGGCGAGTTGCGGAGCGGGTTTTGCGCCTTGCGAACGGCTCTGAGACCGACGCTGCGAGAGATGCGGAGCGGCGGGCCGGGAAAAAGTATCGGCCATCACTGTGCAAACGTAGCGTTCGTCGCGTAGGATGTGGGTTCAATGTCGAACGCTATCGATTTTCGTCCTGTGATTCTTGCCGGTGGCAGCGGTACACGCTTCTGGCCCCGTTCTCGCCGCGCACGCGCCAAGCAGGTTTTGGCGCTGGATGGGGAGCGCTCCATGATTCAACAGACGGTGGAGCGGCTGAAGCCGCTGGCCGGGCTGGACAAGACCTGGATCATAACCAACGAGTACCTGGCACACGAAATTGCCGATCAGCTGCCGGGGTTGCCTGCAGCGCAAATTGTGCGGGAGCCAGTGGCCCGCAACACAGCGCCGGCTTGCGGGCTGGCGGCATTCCTGATCGAGAAGCAGAATCCTGACGCGGTGCTGGGGATCTTTCCCTCAGACCACGTGATTGCGGATGAGCCTCGCTTTTTGAAGACGCTGCAAAAGGGTATTGCGGTGGCCGCAGCGGGCGAAAACATGGTGGTGCTGGGTATTGAGCCGACGCGTGCCGAGACGGGCTACGGCTACATTGAGACCGGGGATTACACGCGCGACGATTCCGCGCTGCATGTGCGGCGGTTTACCGAGAAGCCTAACCAGAACCGCGCCGGGGAATTTGTGGCTGCGGGAAACTACTTCTGGAATTCGGGAATGTTTCTGTGGTCGGCAAGGACGCTGGCGAATGCCGTGCGGGAACACTTGCCGGAGACCGCTCCGCTGCTGGAGGGGATTGCCGGGGCGTATGGAACGCCGGCGTTTGAGGAGGTGTTTCACGCGCTTTATCCCAAATGCGAAAACATTTCGGTGGACTATGCGGTTTTGGAGCCGAGGTCGGCCAAGGGCGAGCATCTGTCGAATCTCTACTGTTTGCCGGCGGAGTTCAGTTGGAACGACCTGGGCTCGTGGGCGTCACTCTACGAGTATCAACTTGAGACACGGCTGCGCGGAGATGGCGAGGGCAATGTATCGGAGAGCGAGGGTCATTTGAGCCTTGACGCGACCAATAACTACATCTACAGCCCGAAGAAGTTTGTGGCGCTGGTGGGGGTTGAGAATCTGGTGATCATCGACACGGAAGATGCGCTGCTGATTGCCAATCGGGATCACTCTCAGGATGTGGGGAAGATTGTTAAGGAGCTTGGGCTGTCGGGGCGGACGGAACTGATCTGAGGGGCGTTCCCAAGTCTCAGAATCGAGACCTGGGGCACCCGGCGTCGGGCTGCAAATTCCCCTTGGGTAACGATTACACCGAATGGAATTGAGTGATGCTGAATTCCCCCTCGGGAAATGAAGCCGTGACGCGAAGGCTGCCGCCCATGGCCTCGACGTAGCTGCGCAGCGTGCTGATGTACATATCGGTTCTCTGTTCCATCTTGGAGATGGAACCCTGATCGACTCCTAGAGTAGCCGCCAAATCCGCCTGCGTGAATTGACGCGCCTTGCGAAGCTCATTCAAGGCCATCTCGGTGATCGTGTTCTGTATCAGCTCTTCGGTCCGGGCGCGCCGTTCGGGAGGAATCTGTGCCTGCAACTCTTTGAAGTTTCTCGCCATTGTCATCTCCTTCATCGCGATTCCACGTCGCGCAAGTGTCGCCGATAGATTTCATCGGCCTTGGGGATAGATTCCTTGTACCAGCGTGGATTTCCGGTCTTATCGCCACCCAAGAGCAGAATGCCAACCCGGCGCGGATCGAAGGCGTAGAGTACGCGATAGGGACGGCCCTCATGCTGTATGCGCAGCTCGCGCAAATTCGGGAAGCTGGAACCCTCCAGCGTATCCGCGTGGGGTCGCTTGAGGTTAGGGCCTTGTTCCTGCAAGAGCCTTACCGCGTAGTTGACGCTGTCTTGCTCGCCGACGGAGAGAGCGTCCGACCAAGCGCCGAACTCGCCGGTGAACTCAACGTCCCACTCCAGGTTGAAATAATGGACTGGAGTGCATATATTGTCAAGCGAGCGGGTTGAGGTTCACGGTCTTCCAGGTCCGAAAATCCGGACCTGGGGCACGCGGACTACTGTGCAACGCCAAAGTATCTTTCAACTAATTCGTTATATTCTGTGGTTGACTTACAAGGTTGAACTGGCTTGTCGGGGATGAATATCTTACACATTGTCGGCACTTCCCCATGAGATGTAATCAACTCCGCAGGCCGCATAAACCCGTCCGCTAAAGGCATCATAAACAGTGTCCCTAACTGTATCACCACGCGGAGAATAAACGCGGAGGGAGCACACATTCACCGATGGGTCGTAGCGGCTTGTATAGTGGCTTAGGGTTGTGCCCTCTCCTTCATACTCACGGAATTTCATTGTGGCCTGCTCATCGCACATCTTTTGCTGTGCCAAGCTGGCAGTTATTGGCGCAAACGGCGGCTGCGCTTCCCCCAGCAGGCTTGGCTGCGTTCACTGACGGGCTGTGCGTGTTGCACCCCAAGAGAGTCCCTAGGCCAAAGGAGACGGCCGCAAACAAAACCCAAGGTGAGCTCTTAGTTTCCACGCTCACACCCTTCCGGCAACTTGCTCACAGAATAGCCGATTCCTTGAACTCGGGCTCGACAGCTTCCAGCCCAAACTTCTTGATGGCTTGAAGGTCGAGCCGTCTGGCGCTGTAGCCTAGGGCGTCGAGGATTTCCCGTCCGTCCTGCTCGCTGAGCACCACGCTTTTGCCAAGATCGTCCGCGAACCCTGGGTTGCGCTGAATGAAGAAGCGGTCTACGATTCCGCGATTGTGTGTGATGACATTCCGAATATCCACACAGAGCCGGGTATTCGCAGAATCGGCGTCCTTCGTGAAGAGGACAAGGTCCAATTTCTCCTTGAAGTACTTCGACAAAGCGTCGAGGCTCTGATAGGTCAGCTCCGTCACAGTCTTCTCCGCAAGGGCGGATACGAGATCGCCCGCCAGATGGTGCTCAATGCAGAACCGGTAGGAGATCTGTTTGTCCGACGAGAGCTTCCTCGGATACTTCTCGTAGATCAGAGTCATCAGGTGCGAAAGTACGTCTGGAAGCTATTGACGCCCCGACAGAAGGTCACCTCTCCGAGAACCGCCGAGTGAATGTCCATCTGGGCGACGGCGCCCTGCGGCGGAGGCGGATCACCGGGTTTCGGAAGCCTTGTGGGGTGGCCGTGGATGTAATCGGCCTCCACGATCATGCGCGACAAGTACGCCTCAAACCCCAGCACGGAATGAAGGTCGTCCAGGTCCGACCGTCCCAAGACGATCGGCGCCCCAGATCTCGATTTTCAGACCTGGGCATCAATCCAGCAATCACGCCACGATTTCCAACCCCTTCTTCTCAACCAGCGAAAGGAGCTTGAGCGAGGCTCCCTGGGGATGTTTTTCTCCGCGCTCCCATTTGCTGACCAGGCTCGGCGTTACATTCAGATAGGCCGCAAAGACCGTTTGGCTGGTGTTCTCCCGCTTGCGCAGCGCGCGAATCTTTTCCGGGGTCATCTCCAGAACGGGGGTTAGGCAAAGGGCGTCGAACTCGCGCATGGTCTTCTTGTCCAAACCGCCCACCTTGTACAGATCGACCGCTGCCTCGTGAACCGAAGCCATCATCTTGTTGCGGTATTTATTTGGCATTGTCTTCTCCCTCTGGTTCTTGCACGATGAGAAGCGCTCCGTCTTCCACTCGCTGGGCCAATTCGGCTCCTGTGTAGCCAAGATATGCTTTCGCGAGTTTTCGGAAAGCATTCAAGTCCTTCAACCCAATGTTGGAAATATCCTTCTTCTCAAAGCCGTGGACGTAGACGGCGCGATCATCCTTCTTGAAGAGGATGATCGACCGAGAGCCGCCGGACTTTCCTTCCCCGGCACGGGCAATGCGCTGTTTGATAACCCCTCCACCAAGATCGGCGCCGATCATGCCTTGGTTTGCGAGGCGGGCGGCCGTCCACAGATCGGCATCCGTAATGCGAGCATTCCTGGCGAAACGGGCAAATGGTTTGCTCTTGTAGGCCAACAGCGTCTTGGAAGCGGCCTTGCCTGCTCCAGAACTATAGCACTAAGTGGTAGGTTGTTGGGACTCATTGTTTATGCAAGCCATTCCATTCCGCGGCCGGAAACAGACAGGGGCCGGTTGGATTGATTACACTCGTTCCCTAAAGGGATTGAACTGGGGAACGATGGCTCATTCACAAATCAAATTTGGAACGGACGGCTGGCGGGGGCTGATTGCCGAGGACTTCACGTTTGCCAATGTACGCATTGCCGCCGAGGCGGTTGCCGCCTATATTCATGCCAAAGAGGACCCGGCCAAGGGGCTTTGCATTGGGTACGATACGCGCTTTGGGTCGGAGGCCTTTGCGCGGGCGTGTGCGGAGGTGGTGGCGGCTACCGGTATACCGGTGATGCTGTCCAACGACATTACGCCCACTCCGGCGCTGAGCTTTGGCGTGTGCGAGCGGAAGGCGGCCGGCGGCATCATGATTACTTCGTCGCACAATCCGGCGCAATGGAACGGCGTTAAATACAAGGCCTGGTACGGAGGGTCGGGGAAGCCGAGCATCATTGCGGAGATTGAGTCGTACCTGGGGCAGGGGGTGTCACGAGCGGCAACGCCTGCGTTGATCGAGGAAGTCGATTTTTTGCCGCCGTATTTGGAGGCCATTGAGAGCTTTGCCGATCTCGACCTGATTGCGAAGTCGGGGATGAAGTTTGCCATCGACTCAATGTATGGCTGCGGGGGAACGTTGATCGCCGATATTTTTACGCGCATCGGCGTGGCGCACGTGCAGATTCGCGGCAACGTCGATCCGCTGTTTCCGGGGATCAATCCCGAACCGATCGAGCCGCATATTCGGGCGCTGGGCGAGGCGGTAGTGGCCAACGGCTGCCAGGCCGGACTTTGCACGGACGGGGATGCGGACAGGATTGGGGCCACCGACGAAAACGGCGAGTTTGTCGATCCACACAAGATATTCTCGGTTCTGCTTAGCTGGGTACTGAAGCGCAAGAACTGGCCGGGGGCTGTGACTCGCGCCTTCAACACCACCAAGATGCTGGATCGCATCTGCTACAAGTATGGCCGCGAACTGATTGAGCATGGAATAGGTTTCAAGTATGTTTGCGACTACATGCTGGAGCGAGAGATTTTGATGGGCGGCGAGGAGTCGGGCGGAATCGGCTTCCAGCGGCACCTGCCGGAGCGGGATGGGCTGCTGAATGCGCTGCTGCTGGCCAACGTGATGGCCGAGGAAGGCAAGACGCTGGGCCAACTGGTGGCCGATTTGCAGGCCGAGTACGGCGAGCACCAGTATGGGCGCATAGACCTGCACATTTCCGACGAGATAAAAAACGGGGCGATTGCGCGAGCCAGGGCGCTGGAGCCGGGCGATCCGGTGTTTGCGGACATGCCGATTTATTGCCAGGAAAATCTGGACGGAGTGAAGTTCTACCTCGACAACCCGGAGGCGACCAGCAGGCCGAAGGCCGCCGAGACGTGGCTGCTGCTGCGAGCCAGCGGGACCGAGCCGCTTTTGCGGATTTATACGGAATCGTGTTCGAAGGAGTCGGTAGCGCGGCTGCTGGAATCGGCGCGGAGATTTGCGCTGGGCGGGTGAGGAGAATGCTGCCGGGTTGACTCAGTCCAGTGGAATCAGCATCCGAAAGGAGCAATTCCGGCGCCAACGATAATGCTTGAAGCCGCTGTCGAGGGTTAGGATGTCGCCGGTGTCGAGTTGGTCGGCCATCGCGATGAGGCAGGCGTCGGCAAAGTCCGCGGGGGTGTCGGCGTACTTGTGGAGGATGGCTTGAACTTCCTGGGCACAGGGCGAAAGCTGAAAAGGAATCTGAAACGTTCCGTTCGCGACGTTTGCCGGGATGTCTTCCTTGGCGCCGGTGATTCCTTGCAGCAGATAGCAGCATTCAGTTATGACGGCTTCGCAGGTCATCAACGGGGGGGGAGGCTGGCTCTGACTTCCGCGCACTTGCGGTGCCACCGTTCGCGCTTGTCCAGCCAAGCGACCAGCACGCTGCTAACTAACATGACCGCTGGCATCTCAGCGGCCTTTAACCTTTTGTGCCAGCTTGCTCTTGAAGGGGGAATTACGCCCTAGACCCGCCAGATGCTTCTTGTTTGAAGCCATGTCGGTGATGCCGGAGTCATACTTGCCAAAGCCGATGAGCTCAATAGGCTTTTCCGCATCAACCGCTTTATCCACCATGTGAATGCGCTGGTGAATCACTTCGGAGGCGCAAAGACCCGAGCGCCTCAAGCGATCGAGCGGCGCCAGTGTCTCTTCGTCCAATCGCGCCTGCACCGTGGACTTCACGAGATTGAATGTACTACAAGCGGAAAAATTTGTAATACAATCCGCCTGCTATCCGTGAACGGCGCCGTGGCATTGCGCGGCTGGAGCGCCGGACTTCCCGGCGACGGCGCTTGGATGGGCTGGGTTGCCCGCAACGGGCGCGGCCTTCATCTCGCGCAGGAGCTTGACGAGGCGCGCGAAACCCTGCTCCCTTGCGGTTTTGTTGCCTGGAACCGGGTTGCCGGGATCTTCGCCGGCGCGCATGAATCCGTGCCCCGCGCCATCGTATGTGACCGGATCGTATACCTTGCCCGCGGCCTTCATGGCATCGATGGTAGCGGGAATCGTGGCACCAATGCGCGCATCGTTGCCCGCATAAAAGCCATATACCGGAGCGGAGATGGTGGAAACATCCTCGGGGCCCGGCCCGTAGAAGACGAAGGCGGCCGAAAGATCTTTGCGATGGGTTGCGAAAGCGAAAGACTTGCCCCCACCCCAACAGAAGCCAGCCACTGCGATTTTGCCGTTGGCGGCGGGAAGGTGCTTGCCGTAGTCGGCTGCGGCGTCGAGGTCGGCCGCGACAACGTCCTTGTCAAGGCCGGAGACGGCTTTGACGGTCGCATCCTGGCTTGGAAACTCGCTGGAGCCGCCGCCATTGGGACCAAATCCGGTGAGCAGGTCGGGAGCGACGACAATGAATCCCTCGCCGGCCAGTTCGTCGGCCATTTCCTTGGCCCAATCGCTGAGGCCGAATATCTCGTGAATGAGAACGACAACCGGGGCCTTGGTTTTGACCTCAGGGTAAACGACAAAGGCCTGCACCGTGCGGCTGCCGTGCTTGAGGGACACGTACTCGTGATGGCGCGGCGATGCTTCAAGCCGGGCTTTGGCCCAGTCCTGAGCATGAAGCGAAGCAACGGCCGGCAATGCGATCAGAAGGCCGCCGGCAAATCTTGCGAGGGGAAGCCAAGTCATTCTCATGGCGACCAGTCTAGACCGGCGAACGATCAAGCCGCAACAAATTTCCCCGAATTTGGAATTACTTCCATATTGCAGTACGGCTTCACAAATTGCCGCTCAAAAAGCAGAGGAAGGCGAGATCCCAGCCTCGGCGTCCTCCGTTCTGTCGTGGCCTTACGCCATCGCTTCCCGGCCCATCGGCTCAAAGCGCAGCTGGTTCGAGTTGCGGTCCACATCAATGCGCACATGCGAGCCGTGCAGCACCTCGCCGTTCAGTATCTTGATTGCCAGCGGGTCCTGCACCATGCGCTGCAACGCTCTCTTCAGCGGGCGCGCGCCGTATGCCGAGTCCAGGCCGGAAGCGAGTATCAGCTGCCGCGCGGGCTCCGTGAGTTCGAGCGAAATCTGGCGGTCTTCGAGCAGCTTGCGCACTTCGTTGAGCCGCAGCTCGAGAATCCGGCTCATCTGCGCCAGGCCCAGTGGGCGGAAGATCACGATATCGTCGACCCGGTTCAGGAACTCCGGACGGAAGTGCTCACGGAGAACCCTCATCACCGATTCGCGGGCCATATCGAAATCGTGATCGGTCTTGAGCGTATCGCCGGTAAGCAGCGCCGCGCCCAGGTTCGATGTCATGATGAGCACGGTGTTCTTAAAGTCGACAGTGCGCCCCTTGGCGTCGGTCAGGCGGCCATCGTCCATCACCTGCAGCAGAATGTTGAAGACATCCGGATGGGCCTTCTCGATCTCGTCGAAGAGAATCACGGAGTATGGTCGGCGATGGACAGCCTCGGTCAACTGGCCGCCCTCGTCGTAGCCGACGTATCCCGGCGGCGCGCCAATTAGGCGAGCGACGGCATGCTTCTCCATATACTCGCTCATGTCGATGCGGATCATTGCCTGCTCATCGTCGAAGAGAAACTCGGCAAGCGCGCGCGCGGTTTCCGTTTTGCCCACGCCCGTGGGACCGAGAAAGATAAAGCTGCCGATGGGACGCCGTGGATCGCTTAAGCCGGCGCGGGAACGGCGGATGGCGTTGGCCACCACGGTCAGCGCCGCATCCTGGCCAACCACCCGCTCACGCAGACGCGCTTCCATTTCTACAAGTTTCTTTACCTCGCCTTCGAGCATCCGCGAGACAGGAATCCCCGTCCACTTGCTCACGATGCCGGCGATGTCTTCTTCGTCCACCTCGTCCTTGAGCATTCGCGCCACTCCCGCATTTCCTTCCTGCGCCGCGCTCAGCTTCTTCAGTTCGGCTTCCAACCTTGGCAGTTCGCCGTACTGAATCTGCGCGGCCCTGTCGAGGATACCTTTGCGCGTCTGCTCCTCGGCCTCGAAGCGCAACGCCTCGATCTTCTTCTTCACGTCGGTGATGTGGCTGCTCGCATCGCGCTCCTTCGTCCACCTCGCCGAAAGCGCAGTGATCTCCTCGTTCAATTCCGCTATTTCGCGCTCCACCTCGTTGCGGCGCTCGACGCTGTTCAAATCGGTCTCGCGCTTCAACGCTTCGCGTTCGATCTCAAGAGAGGTTCTCTCCCGCTCCCGCTGATCGATGACTGTCGGCTTCGACCCTTTTTGAATCGCCAGCGAGGCGGCGGCTTCATCCACCAGATCGATTGCTTTGTCTGGCAAGAACCGGTCGCTGATATAGCGGTGCGAGAGCGTCGCGGCTGCGACGATGGCCGAATCCTTGATACGGACGTCGTGGTGGGCCTCGTAGCGCTCCTTCAGGCCGCGCAGAATCGCGATAGTGTCTTCGACATTTGGCTCGCCGACATAAACAATCTGAAAGCGGCGTTCGAGAGCCGCGTCCTTCTCAATGTACTTGCGGTACTCATTCAGCGTGGTTGCGCCGATGGCCCGCAGTTCGCCGCGCGCAAGGGCCGGCTTGAGCATGTTACTGGCATCGATGGCGCCTTCGGCCGCTCCCGCGCCAACCAGCGTATGCAGTTCATCGATGAACAGCACAATTTCGCCGTTCGATTCTTCAATCTCTTTCAGCACCGCCTTGAGCCGGTCCTCGAACTCGCCGCGATACTTTGCGCCGGCCAGCATGGAACCAAGATCGAGCGAGATGACCCGCTTGTCCTTCAGGCTCTCCGGCACGTCGCCGCTGACGATTCGCCGGGCCAGGCCCTCGACGATGGCTGTTTTGCCAACGCCAGGCTCGCCGATGAGGACGGGGTTGTTTTTCGTGCGACGGCTCAGCACCTGGATGACGCGGCGAATCTCCTCGTCGCGTCCAATCACGGGATCAAGCTTGCCGCGGCGCGCCAGTTCGGTCAGATCCTTGGCGTATTTTTCGAGCGCCTGGAACTTGCCTTCGGGATTCTGGTCGGTGACGCGCTGCGACCCGCGCACCGCAGTGAGCGCCTTAAGGATGGCCTCGTGCGTTGCGCCCAGGGCTACCAGAGCATCGCGGGCCGCATCGCCCTTGGCATGAGCCGCGCCCAGCAGCAGGTGTTCCGTCGAAACGTACTCGTCTTTGAAGTTGGCAGCCTCGCGGAAAGCCTGCTCCAAAGCCTTGGTCAGCGTCGAACTCAGGCCGGGCTGGCTGGCCGCTCCCGCCACCCGAGGCAGTTTCTCCTCGATCTGGTGCAGGTCGTTCTCGAGCCGTTCGGTAGGGACGCCAATTTTTTCGAGCACCGCGGGAATCACGCCCTCGCGGTCCTCGATCAAGGCGAGCAGCAGGTGGACAGGCTGCACCTCGGGGTTGCCGAGTTCGGCAGCGCGCGTCTGCGCCTGCTGCATCGCCTGCTGTGACTTGACGGTGAATTTTTCCCAACGAATAGCCATTCTTTCAGCTCCTAGTTGTTAGAAATATAGCACAAACAATTCATAAAATATGCGCGTTTTACACTCATATTTTGAGCGGCGAGATATCTCCGGAAATATCAACCGTTTACGAGATGGATCGAAGAAAATTTCCCCAACTCCTCATTCCGCTAACTCTCAATCTCGATCTCCGGGAATTTGCGCTTGATCGCCGCGACCACGGCGGCGTGTTCGGGTTTTCCGCTGGAGCGGGCCAGCGCATCGCGGGCGTGAGCGGCGTCTTCTATCGGGTAGCGCCGGGTTTTCGGAAATACAAAATCGCCTTTCGGCAGGTCTTCCCGTTCCGCGTGCGTCAGCTTCGCCATTGTGTTCACCCTTGGGATTTCCAGTCTATCTATAGGCATCTTCGGTCCCGAGAGAGGGTGCGGGTCTGTTCAAAGTTGCACTCCTGAGGCAAAGTCGGCCGGCATCCGAGGCGTCGATCCTGTTGCTCCCGATTCCCTGTTCCCTTCCACCCGCCCTCTACAATAAGTCCAGATGCAGCATCTCTCCAGCCTTCCCGCCCTCATCGACTGGCGCTGGGTCTGGCTCACCGTGGCCGCGTTCCTGGCCGGCGTACTGAACGCGGTGGCCGGCGGCGGATCGTTCCTGCTTTTTCCCGCCATGCTGGGCATGAAGATGCTGCCCGTCCAGGCCAACGCCACCAATACCGTCGCGCTGTGGCCGGGACAGCTCACCTCCATCGCAGCTTATCTCGACGATATCCGGAAGAACCTGCGCCTCGCCTTGCCTATGGGTCTGGCGGGGCTGCTGGGCGGAACAGCGGGAGCGGTGGTGCTGCTGAACACGCCGCAAACCACGTTCCTGCGCCTGGTGCCGTGGCTGCTGCTGGTGGCGGCAACGATTTTCGCGCTCAGCGGGCCAGTGTCACAATGGCTCGAGCGACGCAAAGAGGCTCGAAAAATGGGCGCGGAGGCCAGGCGGACGAACGCTCCACGTCGCATGCCGCTTTTTCTTTTCACCGTTGTGGTCTGTTTCTATATTGGCTACTTCGGCGCCGGGGCGGGCTTTCTCATCATCACGCTGCTTTCGCTGTTCGGGTTTCAGGATTTGAACGAAATCAACGCTCTGAAAGTGGTATCGACCACCATGGCCAACGGGGTCGCGTTCATCATCTTTGTGGTGGATGGCCAGGTTGAGTGGCACTATTGCGTGCTGGCCATGTTCGTCTGCGCCATCGGCGGCTACACCTCCGCCCGCTTCGCGCGCATGGTGCCGCAGCGGGTACTGCGCGGGCTGGTAATCTGCATTGGATTCGTGATTGCGGCTTGGTTTTTTGTGAAGGGACAGTGAGCGAGTGAAGAAGTGAGGAAGTGAAGAGGTGAACAAGTGAATGAGTGAAAAAGTGAGGAGGAAACGGATACCCCGAGGGGAGGGTGATTGGAAGTTTCGCACACGGACGCAGATGACTATGACTTTGCCGGGCAGCCTTAACTTTTTCACTTCTTCACTCGTTCACTGTAGTCTGTAACCATGAGCCACGAAGGCATTCGCTTTGTCGACAAGGAACACGCGGCGCGTGAGGCTGAGGCGGACCGGCCGTTGTCTCGAATCGCCGTCACGCCGGAGAAAGTGCGCGTGCTTCTTACCGAGGGCAAGGGCCTGGAGATCGACTGGATCGACGGCCACCGAAGCGCCTGGAGCTTTGGCTGGCTGCGCGATGCCTGCCCTTGCGCCACATGCAACGAGGAGCGCTCGCAACAGGGCCGCAAGCCCGGGCAGCCCAAACCCAAGCCAACCGCAGTGCTGCCTATGTACACCGCGCCGCCCAAGCCGGCCAGCGCGCATGCCGTGGGCCGCTATGCGCTCCAGTTCAACTGGCAGGACGGCCATACCGCCGGCATTTATTCCTGGGAATACTTGCGGCGGGTTTGCCAGTGTCGCGAATGCGCCTTCGCGGCTGATGAAGCCGTGGGGACGCCAAACTAGCCCTTAGCCGAATCACGAGCGCATTTCGATTTTGACACGCAGATGACGCAGTGCCCTGTCGCGCTTTAC
>Ga0302200_10000663_pt1 | contig 34335 bp, 17 predicted proteins | sample II_Bog_N3_1_FD_194585 | JGI IMG/M metagenome (GOLD analysis project Ga0302200, IMG submission 194585) | Peat permafrost microbial communities from Stordalen Mire near Abisko, Sweden - II_Bog_N3_1 | ecosystem: Environmental > Terrestrial > Soil > Wetlands > Peat | place: Sweden: Abisko... | reverse complement strand
CGCAGCCAGAACCACGCTTCGACAACGTAGTTATGACACAGAAAAGACGGCCTTTCCACTTATTTCCTCTACCCAGACTCAACCAAATCGACAATCCGCCTGTGAGATATGCAGGCTAAACCATTACAAACAAATAATTTACAAAGCAAAAACACACAGAGACACAGCCCCTGTGATCCTGTGAAACTGTGCCCGCCCTGCTGTAAGTTAAGCGGCCTTCATTACTCGTAACGAAGAACAATAATCGGATCGACTCGAGCAGCTCGCCGCGCAGGAATATACGCGCCGAGAACCGCAATGGCCGCCAAGACGATAACAAAGGCCAGAAATGTGAATGGATCGAGTGTCACAATACCGAACAACGAATTCGACATCAACCGAGTAATGACAAACGCCAGTAGCAAACCAATTCCCAATCCTATTGCCCCCAGTTTGAGAGCGCGCATGACAAACAGTCGCACTACGTCGCTCGGCGTGGCCCCCATTGCCATACGGATTCCAATCTCACGCTTTCGAACGGACACTTCATTTGCGATCAGGCTATACACACCGGCCGCCGCGAGAATCATAGCAATCGCGCCGAACATCGCCATGAGACCGGCAGCAACGCGAATTCCTGCAATCATGTCCTGGACAAATTGATTCATCGAGGTAACGCTGTAAATAGCTACACGTTCATCCTGCTCTGAAATCACCTTCCTGATGGCAGGAACCAGACTGGCGGAATCCGCGGCCCGTACAACGAAGGCCGTGGTTGCGGAAGGAGCTTGCAAATAATCGATATAAATCATCGGGGGCGGCGTCGCATCCAGCCAGGATTGCTTCACATCGCCAACAACTCCGATGATCCTCAGCCAACCATCTTTCGCGCCTGCCCCCATTCGAATCCTCATACCGATTGGGCTCTGGGAATGCCAATATTCGTGCGCAGCACGGCTACTCACTATGGCGACAGGCTCAGAACCTTGATCGTCATGCTCGGAGAAAGCGCGACCGGTGACAACGGGAATATGCATCACTTGAAAATAGTTCTCGCTTGTAGCTTCGACCGCCGCTCGCTGCGTCTCGACCGTTTTAGCAGTAGGTTGTCCTTCGATGACAAAAGGTACAGCCCCAGTGTCTCCGCTGAATGGAAGAACTCCGACAACAGCCGCGTCTTGCACACCCGGCAGTGCTTCAACGCGTGACAATGTCTCTTTATAGAAGGATGCGGTCTGCTGGGCGGTACGGATCGCCGGAACTCGAATGTTCATGGTTAATACGCTGTCGGTGTCAAAACCCAGGTTCTGTACGGCGCCCAAATGCTCAAAGCCCTTCACCATCAGTCCTGTACTGACAAGTAAAACCAGGGCCAGCGCAAACTCTGTCGCAATTAGCGCGCCTTGCGACAATTTCGATCTCAAGTCGCGGGTGGCGCCTCGACCACCGCTTCGCAAAGATTCGCTCATGTTGCATCGGGCTGACAGTAGCGCGGGACCGAATCCTGAAGTTATTCCAGCACCCAGAGTGCAGACGATGGCAAACAACACTCCCCGCTCACCGAGAACCATGTTTCCAGCCCCAGGGATAAAACGGAGTTGGTCTTGTGGAATGGTCGCGCGCAGCACAGGAACACCCCAGAAAGCAATGCCAAAACCAAGAACGCCTCCGGCCGCCGCGAGAAGGGTGCTCTCAGTCAAAGACTGCAGAACGATCTGCCACCGACGAGCACCGAGATAGGTTCGGACGGCAATTTCCCGTTGTCTTCCCATTGCGTCCGCGAGCAATAGATTCGTAACATTAGTACAAACCATTAGGAGAACAAACATCACTGCGCCCATCAAAAGCAGCACAAACATCCGGGTAATTGCCTCGCCAAATTGGCCAGGAAGACGAATCAGGCTAATTCCCATTCCCGTATCCGCTTCTGGATAGCGGCGAGCCACCTCTGCCGCCACGATGTCCATATCACTCTGTGCTTGCGTCAGGGAACGGTCCGCACGAACACGGCCCACGACTACGAGCGATCTGATTTTGCGTTCCTGCTTTTCAGCGTCGCTCATCACTAAAGGCACCCAAAGATCAGCTAATATGGGCCAGTCGTAATTCGCAGCGACGACACCAATGATGCGGTATTCAGCTCCCTCCAAGTCGATGGATGATCCTAAGATGTCGTTCCGCGCGCCTAAGTCACGCTTCCACATGTTATAGCTCAAAACCACTTCTCGATCCTGGCCAGGGATTCCATCCTGGGAAGAAAATCCGCGTCCCAAAAGGAACTTGGCGCCTAACATTTGGAAGAGACCTACCGACGCCCGATAGCCTAAGAGTCGATTAGATTCCCCTGCTCCAAGTCGGTTCACAATCCATGGCTGATACGCCTCCAAACTATCGAAAGATCTATTCTCGTTTTTCCAATCAAGATAGTCTGCGGGAGCAACCCGAAACCGCTGGTCGTTGTCAGTTCTCTTTGTCCAGGCGATTGCCAACCGATCAGCATTCGGGAAGAGCAAAGGTTTAAGTAAAATTGCATTGACGAAGGTGAAGATCGCGGTATTGGCGCCGATTCCCAATCCCAGAGTCACAACCACAATGATCGAGATGGCAGGCTTTCTTACCAACACTCGGATTCCCTGCCGGACATAGGTTGAAAGAATAGTCACAGTTCAGCTCCTTCTTCTTCAACTGGTACCACTGTCCTACCTAGGCCAGACCATATGCAACCATAGCGCTCCAGAGAATTGCCCTAACGTAGCCGCGCCAAATCTTCCTTGGCCGGGCCGAAGTCAGGCTGGAGGCGAAGGGACTCCTCCAACTCCGAAATAGCATAGGGTTTTTTCCCTTCTTTTTCCAGGACTAGTCCGAGCCTCCAGTGGGCTCCAGCAATCGGCGGCTGCTGGCCTTCAGGCTCCTGCGTTAAGTACTTCCGGAAATATTTCTCCGCACGATCAAAGTCCCGGCCCTCCAATAGAAGAGTTTTTGCCGCCTGATAGTAAGGATTCAGGTCCTCCGGCACGGCCTTTTCGGCCTGTGTTAGTAACTCATCCAACTCATTCCAATTCTGTCCGCGGGCATACACAGTTGCAAGATCGGCGTAAGGGCGGGAACGGTCTGGCGCGAGCGCGATGGCAGCCTTGGCCTCTTGGATTGCGGACATATAGTTCTTTGTCGTGAGCAAATAGAACTCCGCCAAAGTAATGTGAGCGCGGTAGTCGCGGGGGGCGGACTGGACAGCAGTTCTAAGCAGCCCTTCTGCCGTGGTAATCTGGGCCCCTCCTGACAACTCGTCTATTCTGGCTCGCGCAAGATAGCCTCGAATCGCGTCTGTCTGCGCGATTCGATCTGTAAGTTTTTGAGCCATTTCACGATCGCCTCCGCCGATGCTTGGGGCGCTCCAATCGTATTCCATCAACGCCGACATAGCGTCGATGTTCTTCGGGTCCAGAGTCAGGACCGTTTCCAGCTCGCTCTTGACGTCGTGGGCCAGGCGCATGGTTCGAAACATGCCCGGATGATTTGCGAGTTCGTCGAGGCAGATCGCACTCAATTCGCGGTGATAGGCAGCATTGTTATTATCCAGAGCAATTGCTTTGCGCGCTAAACCTTCGGCCCCGTCCAGATCACCAAACGCATGTTTGACACGCGCCGACCAATAGGTTCTCTCCGCTTCACTTGCCGGCGGCTGTGTTTGCAGGATACTTCGGACGTGTTTCCAATGTCCCGCTTCAGCGAGAGAACCAATCGATACCACCTGGGCATTGGCGTCAGAAACTACAAGCACGAGTACGAAAAGAAAGAAGCCCTTCATGAACCTCATTTCAACTACCTCCTTTATGCGCGCTTCGATCCGACAGAGTTGCGAAATCTGACTACTGCTTCTGCTTTCTGACGTTCTATTCGTTCGTTTTTGTCACCAGAAATGCAACAGTCGACAAACGCCTCGGAGGTTGCGGCTAGTGACTCAGTCAAATTTGACTTCTGCCTGCAAGAATGAAGAAGGTGCTTGATGAGCCCCAGAGCAAATGAGGAATTGTTTGCTATCCTGCCGGCCATCGCCTCTGCCTGATCTATCAGCTCATCTCGACGAACGACCGCGTTTACCAAGCCGATTTGGAGCGCGCGTGCGGCGGTAATGCGATCGGCAGTGAAGAACAATTCTTTCGCTTGGGACATTCCTACGACCTCAATCGCCCGGAACGCGCCTCCGAGCGCCGGAACCAATCCCACCTGCGCCTCGGGGAAACCAAGAAACGGAACGCTGCAGCCATCTAAGTCGTGCACCTCATCCACTACAAGCCGAATGTCGCAAGACAATGCCAATTCCAGTCCGCCGCCTAGGCAGTAACCGTTGATTGCCGCGATCAGGATTTTTTTGGAGTTACTGAATTGCCTCACGATCGCATGCGGAAGTTCCAGGAAGGCACTCGCAGACCCCCGATCGTTTAAGGGCTTTACTTCCCTGAGGTCTGCGCCCGTCAAAAAGACACGTTTCCGTCCCGTGAATATGATTACGTCGATACTCGAGTCAGATTCCAAATCGCTCATTGTCCGTGAGAGATCACTCTGCAGCCCGCGTCCCAAAGACGCCGCCTCAAACGTGACGATCGCGATCCGGTCCTTAATCGCAACCGAGACCTCATTCAATATCCCGTGGGCAGTCGGCATAGCGGTGAAAGCCTCATTCCAAAATGACCAACAGTTCACACTCGGTTATTTGTCGACGGGCAGGACTGACGCGTGCTCATGAACCAGAACCCACTTGCCGTCGCGATGAAAAAAAACGAAAGTTGCTTGTCCCTTCCCAAAACCCTCCTGGCTCATGGTCGTTCGACGCTCTGCTTTGAGTGACTCCTCTTTCGAGTCCGGTTGCGCGGGGCCCATGGCTGTCCATTCCCAGTTGGTTGTCATGATTGCGACGTCACCATAGATTTCGACGTGTCGAGGCGAGTAGTTCATCATCATGCCATGCGTGAAATCGAACACTCTTTCCAACTCCCGGCGTACTTCGGGCCAGCCCTGAACTGGATATTCAAGCGTGGGGTCGGGCCATATACCGGTGACTCGAGCATCCGCGGCGTATACCTTGCTGAGTGCTTCCGTATCTGCTCGCCGCCATCCGTCGATATATAGATCGAATACGTGCTGCACATCTCGAATCTTGATTTCGTCCTCAGAACTCTTCGCGGCAGATTGATCTGCCCCTCCGGCAGATACCGAGGGAACCACAGTGTCCGCATGACGTGTCTGTCCGAGGCTTGCAGAGCAATTGATCGTCAGACCCGCCCAAATGGATGCCCATACTAATTGCTTCAAGGACTGTTTCATCGTCCCACCTCCATGATTCAGATTCCGAGCCCACCATCGACCCCAATTACCTGTCCCGTTACGTAGCTGGCAGCGTCCGATACCAGAAACCTCACCACTTTTGCCACCTCATCGGGTCGGCCAAATCTCATCAAGGGCGTCATTTTCCCCATTTTTTGTTTGTAGGCTGCCGACAAATGATCAAGCATTTCCGTCTGGATATAGCCAGGAGCCACTGCGTTCACTGTTATGTTGAAGGGACCCAATTCGCGGGCAAGCGATTTGGTAAAGCCGATCATCCCGGCTTTCGCGGCACAGTAGTTGGACTGCCCGGCGAGTCCCCTGATACCACTTATGGAAGTAACGTTGATGATTCGCCCATTCTTCTGCCTCATAAGCTTTGGAACAAGCGCGCGCGCATAATGAAAACAACCCGTGAGATTTGTCTCCATTACCTCTCTCCAATCGTTTTCTTTCATCAAACAGAGCGCGCCATCGCGAGTAATGCCGGCATTGTTGACCAGGATGGAGCAGCCGGCAAATTCGTTCCATGCAGTTTCAATTACTCTTCTTGCATCTTCAGCATTGCGTACGTCCGCTTTGACTGCGCATGCACGTCGAGAGTTGTTATTCAACAAGGCAAGCAGTTCCTCCGCTGCGTCGTCGTGGGTCACATAAGTGAAAACTACGTTGCAGCCTGCCTCCACAAGTTCTGTGACGATACTTCGGCCAATCCCCCTCGTTCCACCCGTGACAATTGCCGTCCTGTCGCAAAGCTCTGGCTCCACTGTCATTCGACGGGGTCTCCCTTTGAGATCAGTGTCAATTCCCCCCTAGCGATTGCGGCGGACCCAATCCGCGCTACAGCCTTGCCCATTACCGCAAGTTTCAACATCTTTACGATGTCCACCTCTAAACGAAGTTGATCGCCCGGCAGGGCGGGTTTGACGAAAGTTATATTTACACTGCCCAGATACTTCAACATTGACTGGTCTCTGCCCGGCTCCCCTTCCCTGCTCAGGGTGTCGAGGACATGCAACGTCTGTGCCAATGCCTCCACAATAAGTACACCCGGCATGATCGCCGTTGTAGGGAAATGTCCAAGGAAATGAATTTCATTGGCCGTGACATTCTTGATCGCCGTGATTCGTTTTCCCGGTTCGAAATCGATAACCTTGTCGAGCATGATAAAAGGAAAACGGTGCGCAAGAATCCCACGCAAATCCTCAAAGGAGAGCGATCGCTCCGAGTGAGTGTGGTTTAGCGCAGCCTCAATCATTTGATCGTCTCAACTTGTTCGGATACTTCCGTTGCTTCCGCAAACTCCGGCACCTTATTGCCAATCAGGCTGACGATTGTGTTTATCGTTCGGAAATGCTGCAAGTCTTCATCATTCAAAGTGATTCCGTACAACCTCTCCAGCAATACCAAAAACTGCAAGGCTTGCAAGGAATCAATGCCCAGGTCCGCCAGGTGTGCATTCTCGTCGATGCTTTCCGGAGGCACCTCCGTGTGGTTCGAGATTTCCTGTTTGAGTAAGCTTCTTAGTTCGGATTCATTGACCATGACTCCTCCTGAATGACTTGCCGGTTGATCCCTCGCCTTTGTCGTTTCCGTCTCATCAAAGATCGGAAGTACTCAGTACCAAAGAAGCTGCGTTTCCAGCCCACCCACTGGAATTTGCCAACGCAATACGAATCGAAGTCTCATGGGGCTCCCGCACGAGCTGGCGAACCTGGCACTTAGGATCGGGCTCTTCGCAGTTGATAGTCGGGGGGATGATCCCATGTTCCATTGCCATTGCGCAGGCCGCGATCTGTAAGGCTCCTGAAGCGCTATAGCTCTCCCCCAACATCGACTTGGTTGCGGTCACAAACAAGTTGGAGCTCTGACCGAAAACGCATCGAAGTGCATCACTCTCAGCAATGTCCCCGATTCTGCCCGAATTCGCATTGGAGAAAACCAAGTCGACTTGATCCGGCATCACTGCGGAATCTTTGAGCGCAAGGCGCATCGCGCGGCAACCAGCTTCTCCTCCGCCGTCACTGAGCGAAGCAGTTGGATCAAATGCCGTGCCATATCCGATCACCTCCGCCCAGATATGAGCTCCTCGCGCACGCGCATGCTCAAGGTCTTCCAGCACGACAATGGCGCATCCTTCCCCGAGAATGGTCCCACTTCGTCTGCGATCGAAGGGTCTGCACATTTCCTCTTCGCCAATCTCCCCGGGCGAAAGAAGACCTTGTGCATATACACCGATGAAACTCTCCTTGCAAATCTCCTCCATCCCCCCAGCCAGCACAGTGTGCGCGTATCCTTTGCGCACCGCATCGACGCCGTAATGAATTGCGTCCAGCCCAGATGTTGCGCCATTGGAAAGGGTCACATTGAATGCCCGCATTCCGAACATGATCGAAATGCGGCATGCGGGCGCACTGACTCCGGTATCGGGAAAGAGCGCTGGGTCGGTAGTCCGTGGACCCTCGCGAAGCGCTTGTTGATCGAGCTTAGCCATGAGATTCAAGCATGCAAGCGTTGTGCCGAGAGACACGCCGATAGACGATTGGTTTTCCGATGTAATTTCGATTCCAGCGTGGTCCAGAGCTGACTTGGCCGCGGCAAGAGCAAAGCTGACGCTACGACTTCCAGACCAGCATTCTTTTCGTCCGAGCATCTTGCCACATTCGAAGTCCTGAACGATTGCCGCTCTCTTGGATCGGAAAGACATTGTGTCAAATCGAGATATGTCGTCTATGCCTGACACTCCGCGTGAGAGCCCATCCCAAAATGCCTCGGCGCCAATGCCCATCGGACTAACGACGCCAATGCCGGTAATCACGACCCGCCTTTTCCAATCTCGTGTCATCATCAGGCGGCCTCACAGCGCTTCAGGATCAGAGCTGAACAGTTCCCGCCAAATGCAAATGCGTTGCTTAACGCTGTTCGCACCACTCGTTCGCGAGCGACATTCGGAACATAGTCGAGGTCACAAGCCGGGTCCGGAACCAGGTAGTTAATTGTGGGAGGGATGATTTGCCGGTCAATTGCGAATGCGCATGCGGCCGCTTCAATTGCACTGGCTGCGCCCATTGTGTGGCCCAGCATGGATTTGATCGAGCTCACCGGAACTCTTTTGGCAGCGTGGCCAAAGACGCTTTTGATTGCACTCGTTTCCATGCGGTCATTGGCCGGCGTACCTGTGCCGTGCGCACTGATGTAATCGATCTGATCAGGTTCAATGCCGGCATCATGAAGCGCGTTAAGCATGGCAGCGATCGCTCCGCGGCCCAATGGATGCGGAGATGCCATGTGGTGCGCGTCATTACTCAACCCACATCCAGCCACTTCGGCATAGATGTGGGCGCCCCTGAGGAGCGCATCTTTCACAGGTTCAAGCACAAGCATGGCGCAACCCTCGCTGACGCACATCCCTTTACGGCGTAAATCGAAGGGCTGACAGCATTCCGGAGCTACAGCCAGCATTGAATTAAACCCGGTAAATGCGACGCGAGAGAAAGGATCCGACCCGCCTGCGATCATAAGCTTGGCTCGCTTACTCTGCAGCAGATCACGCGCTTGCGCCAGGGCATAGTTTCCGGCCGAGCATGCGGTGGTTACCATGCTGATCGGCCCACCGAATCCAAACTCACGAGCGACATTGAACGAAATCGATTCCGGCGGATGATGCCACGCTAATTGTGCTTCAATCATTTCCGGAGATTCATTCAGCAGAGTTGAATTCAGAGATTCGAAGATTTTGGCTTCGCCCATGGTCGTTCCACAACAGACGCCTACTTGAGTTTGGTCTACGTCGCTACAATCAATCCTGGCGTCCTCCAATGCCATACGCGTGGCTGCAATCGCAAATAGAGATCCGCGCGCTAAAGCAGGAATATTGCAACTCTGGAAATAGCGCGATGGCTCAAGCGCCTTTACTTCTCCGCCACGATGGGTCCGAAAAGCACTTGTATCAAAACTCCGAATTTCCTCAATGCCGTTTTGTCCTCGGATCAGCGCTTCCCAAAACGTCTCCGCGCCGTTTCCTATTGGAGAAACGATGCCTATTCCGGTGATCACTACGCCCGCCGCTTCTGAGTCATGCATGGTATTTGCTCCCTCGCTACGAGTGTGATCTCCGGAGTACGCGACCCCTGACAATGAGCAATAGAACCAACCCGCATACGCAAATGAATCCGGCAATCGAAAAGCGCGCCAGGCGATATAGCCGAAAAATATTCAGGACACACATCGAAAGTATCGTCAGGCCACTGATCGCGATGTAGATCATCAGTAAGCCGCTCGTCGACCGGCGAAAGCGTATAACTCCCTTGAATTCCCGCCATGCGCGCGCACGGATGTTCGGTTGCCGAAAGAGCGTAGACAAAATGAAATACCCATCCGTTGGCAAGAATGGAAACAGATTGCTCACCGCGACGATGAGGTTGGCGAGAGCAATACGCGCCAAATATTGTTGCCATGTCAAAGACAGTTGAAACACACTGCTTGTCGTCATCACGATCCCTGCCAATGCAAGACTTCCCCATATCCCAGCGCCCCAGATTCGAATCCTTTGACTCGGAGGCAGGAGATAGATTCCCGGAATCTTGAGAACGAACAGCGGAACCAGGGCAAGGTAGCCAACAACGCTGAGAGTGCTTGGAATCAGGCCGTATCGAACAGCCGTGAGCGCGTGGCACAGTTCATGCCATAAGATCGTGAGCACATATCCAAAAATGGCGAGCGACCACAGCATGAATGGCGGCTGGACAATCCGCCCAATCCCCAGAAGGATCCAGTGCTTAGGAGCAGCGGCAAAGAAGACGATTCCGGCCACTAGAGCAATTCCTGTGAGCACCATCAGTGAAGGAAATAACATGACTGACACACGCTGCGAAATTTCAAAGGCGGATCTGACCGGTATCTCGAATAGTGGAATAGTCATCCCCTGCAATTCGCCCAGTCGCTTAGACCCTTTCAGCAAACCTGCATCGCGGAGGCGTTCGTATAATCCCTCAATGTCAATGGCTCGTCCTTCACGCAAATTTTCGGCGGCAATAACCGCAAGGGAATGGCTCCCATCCAAACGCGAAATGATATCCATGAGCAGCCTGACCCGGCCCTCCGGAACAACGACATAACTATCGAGTGTGCGACTCCCCACCGCGAATTGTTTAGGAAATAATGGCCACACGGAGATATCTGGGACCGCTTGAGGAAAGACGGTTTCCAAATCCCGCGCGATTGAGGCTTTACCCATCATCGATCTCTGTCTCCGATCCGATTCCTGAAGATTTGGCGAACCTCAAAGATAAGCAGGAGCCGCCGTCGTAGCGCCTGACGTCGGAGGCTCCCGCCTCGCGTTAACCGGGGCTAGCTCGCTGATGGTGCAGTCGAATCCGTGGAAACCGCGAACGATTGTTCGAGAGTTTCCATTTCCGCGAAGCTGACCAACTCCACTGAAGAAGCGGCTGCTTCCACCGCAACTGTTTCTCTAAGATCCTCCATACTCTGTTACCTCCTTTCTCTCTGACCGTCCCTGGGAACGGAAGAGGCTTTTCAGCCCGCACGCGGAGAGGCCTATCCGGGCTAGTTCGTCATCTCCGACTTATCCTGATTTGCGGGCAATCCGACCGCAAGTTCATGCAGTCGGTTCCAGTAATTCCAGGAAGCTGGGTGTAAGCGAATATCGCTCTCCAACGCTCCATAGAGTCTTTCCGCGGCGGATTGAATGCCGCCGTTATTTGGAAAATAAAGCGGCGGCTCAATCATCACTTCAAAGCTCGCCGCGTTCCTCCGCAGTAATTTCACCGGAAGCAGAGGGGCCCGTGTCTGTTGCCATAACCACGGAACCATTGAATTCGCCATGATGGTTTGCCCCATAAACGGAACAACAATCTGCGCTGGACGGAATTCCGCTGCCGAATGTCCAAAATAGGTGGCAATCTCTCGATTGGGACGACTGAAATATCCATCCGGAAATACCAGGACCGTCTCACCCTTTTCCGTAGCTTTCTTCATTTCCAGGAAGCCCCGGAAGGAGAACTTGGTGTACCACGTGACCGTTCCGCATCCCGGAATCGGAGACTCCGAGTAAAACTTATCCAGGACAATCTTCGGCTCCAGGGTCTTGCCGCCAAAAGGCGGCACCGCTGCGGCACCAGTGAACGAGATTCCACTGCGCCATAGGAAAGGCACTAGCAACTGCGGCGCGCCAAAGTGGAACCCACATAGAATGACTCCGTGGCCCTCTGCCTGCGCTCTTTGATAGTGTTCCAGTCCAGTTACTTGCACGCCCTGTTTCAACCAACGCGTCATTTTTGGAGGGGGGAGGTTGCGTAACAGTTGAACATCGGCAGCCCTTGCAACTTGTTCGCGATAATATTCACGCGCCGTTTCAGCAAGAATGTTCGCTGGAAGCACATCCCCAAATGCGCGGTGCAGATTGTCTTGTAGCTTTGTGGATGTAGCTCCCCTTCTGTAAGGCACCCTGCGCAGCCTCGCGAAACAAATCAATCGATGAGCGGTATCCACGGGGAGATACCGAATTGCAGCATTGCGCGCCCATTCACGAAATCGCTCCTGAAGAAACTGCATGTTATGCGACACAATTTTGAATATCTTCGGGCGTTCGGTTTCAAGAACTGATTCATCGATTTTCCGGACCATCCTGGCCTTGATCAATGCACGCAGAACAGGCGAGATATCTACACGCTCTTCGGGAATACGAAGGAGTGTGGCCAAACTCTTTCTAGTTTGTTTAACGGTCTTACCGCGCTTCATAAGCCTGACAGCAGTCACCCCTATATCCGAGGTAGCTACTGTCGTGATCGTGGAGCACCCAATTCTGTAGACCATAAAGTCCTTTTGACTGATCTTGTGACTTCGGACCGGAAAGAGGCGCACGCAAGCGTTGTCATGCAACAGAGAGACAGTTGCATCGGGCTCATGAACTCGGGCAGGCTGCATAGGAGCGTGCACTCCAACAACTCTCATCCCTCTGTGGTCCTTAGACCCGGAACCGCGCTGCTGTGGGCGCAGAAACGCGTGGCCGTGACGGCCGCTTGATCGCCGCCATTGGCCTCGTTCAGCCTCGCGGACAAATGTGGCTCTACTGAATTAGAGAAAGACGTGCCTAAGCTACTTGCGCACTGGAAATGGAAACTGGTTACAGATCGAAAGATCACAACAAGAAGTTGGGGTCTGCAGCCGTCGGGGAAGTTAGCACAGCGGTTTGCTGCTTGAGGCTCGTCTGCTTCGACGTCCTCAGCGCATTAGTAACTTGGTTCACGCAGTATGTCCTGAATTCGAGTTTCCCGTCAAGAAAAAACTTCAAGTGTATTCAACGAACGAGAAGCGATGGTCATGTCTTGCTATTCGTGCGAAGGCCCGCCCTGCATGTTATGAGGTCGAGTTGCAAAATACCATCCTCATGATTCTCCAGTCAGTTACAACTGACCTGCGGTTGGACGAGTTTCCTTCGAATGGAGCCGAAGCTGGATTGATAACAGCGACGCAAAAAAAACTCTAGCGGTCCAGCACAGAATGGCTTTGTTGCATGAATTGAGTATCCGGGTTCTCCCATGACCGAGATGCATTTCGCGATATTCATACAACGGACTGAGTCTGGTCAGTTCTGCATGCCCGACGCAAGGTCGCTACACGAACCGGGAGGTGCGCGGTCTTATATCGGGGCACTCAGACTTTAGAGTTCGAGCCAATGCGCCCCCGTCAATTTCGGTTATTATCCATGCAGTCTTTAATGGCAGCTAGCGGCGCATTGGGCCATTTGGACTGGATCAGATCGTCTTCGGTCAGCTTGTGCAACGCAAGGTCGATCGTGCCATCCGCGTGGACAGTTCCCTGCACATAACCGTAGATATTGGTCTCCGAGTCTTTGTCGGCTCCGGAAGGCAGAGCGTAACGATGCGCGCCGGCGGTGCCGACGATCCAGCCGGGAAGCATCGTCTTACCGTAGTACTCGAACCAGTAGTAAGTGTAGAAAATGTTGGGTGAATAGAAGTGCGAGTGGCTGGCGATGATATAGACGTGCTTGCCCGCCGCATTCGCATCGTATAACCAGGTGTAGACCGTTGCGCCGGTGTGAGTTCCCTGGGCCCAGTCATTCATTCCGTGGTCGATGCTGGTTGAGTTGGGCAGCGCCTCGTGCATTGCGACAACGATCGATTTAACTCCTGAGTTGGGCGCCAGGTCGAGGTTCAACACTGTGCGCAGCCAGCGCATTTGGCCGATGGAGAATTCATCGTAGTCGGCGTTGTCCAGGGTGATGAAATCTACGCCGTTGCGGATGAAGTGGAACCAGGGCTGGGTTCCAAAAAGCGCTTTGCCATCATAGTTGGCATCAACTGCCAATTCGGCTGCTTCATCGATCTTGCGCTGGACCACGAGATCCGGACGGTTGAGAAAGTTTGAGAATTTGGAGATGTAGCCCGCACGGGTCATCGGCAAAATCGCTTCGTGATTTCCTCTGCCAATATAGACCGGAAGATCGCCGAATGAAGCCATTTGGTGGGTGAGGAAATCGTCCCAGGCAATTTTCTGGTACGCCTCGAGTGTGGGGGGCGGGGTGTCTGGAGGCAGCATCGAAAGCAGATCCTGGTCCGCCTTCTGGATTTTCCGGAAATCTCCCAAATGCCAATAGAAGAGATCCTTCTCTGCCTTCACTTTGGTGGCAATGGCCGGAACCACGAAGTCTCCGCAGTCGCGACTGTCCCCAGATACAGCGAAGGTCCAGGTTCCCGTTGATGTTGGAGGTTGCGCCGCGACAATACCGCTAACGGCTGCCAAGGCAATAAAAACTACAGTGGACCAGAAATGCTGTTTTTTCATGGGAGAAGCATAACGCAGTTTTCTTCGGATGAACCTATAAGTGCTAAAAAAGTTCGTGACAGTCCATCTACTGCAGTATCCTCTTTGGCGTTGCGGGAGTCAGTGGCCTTTCCACTGTGATGGTGTCCTCCGGCGCGCTCATGCTATCCTCGACTCGCAATTAACTGGATTCACTGGCTCCGCCGCATGATTGTCATATTGCTTGGCCCTATGAAAGTCGGAAAGAGCACTGTTGCCCGACTTCTTGCGGTGCGCCTGGGGCTTCCCCGCCATCCTCTCGATAAGAATCGCTGGAAGTACTATCGCGAGATCGGCTTTGACGAGGAACGTGCGCGCAGCCTTGCCGACAGCGGATCAATCGAAGCCGCCATGAATTACTGCAAGCCCTTTGAGGTTCATGCCGTCGAGCGACACCTGGCCGAGATCCAGAATTGTGTGGTCGACTTCGGCGCAGGCTACTCCGTACAGGACGACCCTATCCTCCATGAGCGGGTTCGACGCGCTCTTGCCCCCCATCCGCACGTTCTGCTTCTGCTCCCCAGCGCTGATGTAAACCAGTCCGTCGACTGCCTCAATGGCCGGGTCGAGGAAAATCTGCGTGCTTTGAACGAGCACTATATCCGGAGTCCAGCCAATGAATCGCTGGCCAAGGCAGTCGTCTACACACTTGCAAAAACACCTGAGGAAACCTGCGCCGATATTCTGCAAACACTGCGCATAAACCTGCCATGAATTCCGAGCCACGAGAGAATCCGTCCCTCAGACGCCCAAGAAAGGTCACCAGTTACGCTGCACTTTCTTGCAACTGAAGCCGTCCGGATCCCATAAGCGTCTCAAGTGCCACTTCCGCGACAAGGCGCACGGGTTGATAATTCAGAGTGAGATTGCCGGCGATGCGAACTTTGCCTTTGTGTCCTTCGATATCGGCGCCGGTTGTGTCACTGGCCGCGGAATCCAGCCTCAATCCAATTTCTGTCCCACCCCTGGTGTCGGTGAACTTGATGTTCACGTACCCGGCTTTGATCCGCTCCAGAAAGTGCTCGACCGAATGCGCGGAGGCTTGCACCGGATGATCGCCTACTGACAGGAAAGCAACTAGATCATCACGCGGGTCAGGGGGACGCGAAGAAACGGGGTCGACCTCAGGCTGCGGGTTTTCAGCCAACTTCTTCATCTGCTCACGCAGGCTCAACGGACGCATGTCGGTCCATACCCGCTCAACGTGTGCCAGACACACCGCTTTGGTGCCGGCCTTGCCCGCCAGCCTCCAGCCGAGAGGGATCTCTCTGCCCTCAGGCCAAATTGAATACTGCTCTTCATGGTTAATTACGACCTCGTACCTGTTGTCGTCTTCGAAATTCTCCAAAGCCATATTTGCATCTCTCCCGACTCAATCAGCTTCTTCGATATTGTTCAAGCCCACGGCAGACCGCGTACAGCGGGCTCGCCTATGGGGATCCGCCCCTGATCAAACCACCCAAAGAACCATGCATTCCCCAGCCAGACAGATACCCGAAGTACCATCAGATCGCCTTTGGTTTCCAAGAAATTATGTGACTGAAGTTTTTAAATCACAGGCGATATTGAAAAAATATTAACATTCTTTTCACTTTGAGGTAATATTCCGTCATCCCCCGCTCCGAGGAGAGCCTGCCTTGCTCCCGCGCGACTTAGTTGCTTTGGATCACCAAGTTACCATAGTCACAATCGTCGATGCCTTGCGGTCGCGGGTCAGCGAGCAAGGATCTGCGATTGCCTATACATTCCTGGCCGACGGCGAGAACGAAGAGCACCATCTCACGTATGAGGCGCTCGACCGCAAAGCACGCTCATTGGCCGCAATGCTGCAAGGTCTGGGTCCAATTACCGGGGAGCGAGTCCTTCTTGTCTACCCTCCTGGACTCGACTACGTCGCAGCATTTCTGGGCTGCCTCTACGCCGGAGCTGTGGCCGTGCCCACCTACCCACCACGCCGCAACTCTTCGCTCGAGCGCATCCAGACCATCGTCGAGAATTCCGGTGCAATTGTCGCCCTCACCACGGGCAAGATCCTGTCGCTGGTGCAGAAAATAACCGGCGAGGAAGCGTGGCTGGAAAAGCTGAACTGGGTTTCGACCGACGGTTTGGATCTGGGACACGCCGAAAGATGGCAAGTCCCCAACCTGACGGGCGACACCCTCGCCATGTTGCAGTACACCTCCGGGTCCACGGCAACGCCTAAGGGCGTAATGGTGAACCATAGCAACCTGTTGCTGACCCTTGAGGACATGGACCGGGGATGGAAGCACACAGCCGATAGCGTTCTGGTGACATGGTTGCCCATGTTCCACGATATGGGGCTGATCTACGGAATTCTGCAGCCCCTGCACAAGGGGATTCCCTGCGTCTTCATGCCTTCGGCCGCTTTTCTTCAACGTCCAGTCCGCTGGCTGCAGGCCATCTCACGTTACCGCGCCACGCACAGCGGGGGCCCCAATTTCGCATACGAGCTTTGCGTCTCCCGCATCTCTGCCGAGCAGCGCGCAACCCTGGACCTAAGTAGTTGGCAAATGGCACTCAACGCCGCCGAACCGGTTCGCGCCGATACGCTGCGCCGGTTCTCCGAAGCGTTCGCGCCTTGCGGCTTTGATGCTTCCGCGTTCTCGCCCGGATATGGACTCGCCGAATGCACCCTCAAGGCAACCGCCGTCCGCACTGGCGATGCCCCGGCCGTGCTCCGTGTCCGCAGCGAAGCGCTGGAGCACGATCGCGTCGACATCGCGGTGCAGGACGCCGAGAACAGTCGCACCTTGGTCGGTTGCGGCCAATCCGAGATTGGAACGCGCATCGTCATCGCTAACCCCGCGTCGCAGGCTACCTGTGCAGCCGGCGAAGTGGGTGAAATCTGGCTTTCCGGTCCGGTCGTCGCCCAGGGCTACTGGAATCGGCCCGATGCTACAGCCGAAACCTTCAATGCCTTTCTTGCCGACACCAGCGAAGGCCCATTTCTGCGCACGGGGGACACGGGCTTTCTGCATCGCGGCGAGCTATTTGTTACCGGCCGATTGAAGGACCTAATCATTATCCGCGGCGTCAACCACTACCCTCAGGACATCGAATTCACCGTACAGCAGAGCGACCCCGCTCTCGCGGCCGATTGCGGTGCAGCGTTCTCAGTCGAAGGGGATGGCGAAGAGCGCCTCGTTGTAGTTCAGGAAGTCGAGCGTACCTCGAGGCGCAACCTCGATGCACTGGGCCTCGTCGACGCCATTCGTCAGGCTATTTCCCGGCGTCACGAGTTGCAGGTCTACGCCATCGTCCTCATCCGCACCGGAACGCTGCCGAAGACCTCCAGCGGCAAGACTCGGCGCCATGCATGCCGCGAGAAGTTCCTAGGCGGTGCGCTGGAAGTTGTTGCGGAATGGCGCGAAGGGGCGAGCGGTCCAACGCTCCGACAGCCCGCTACCGCAGAGCCGACGCCGCCCGGAGGATCTTTCCGTCCAACGGAAGAGGCCATCCAGCAATGGCTTGTTCAGGAACTCTCTCGCCGCCTCAAGATGGCTCCGGAGGAGATCGGCATCCGCGAGCCATTCGCCCGGTTCGGTCTCGACTCGATCGGAGCTGTCGGCCTTTCTGGTGAACTCGAGACCTGGCTAGGCCGCCGTCTCGATCCGACCCTCGCCTACGACTACCCATCCGTGGCATCTTTGGCCTCGCACCTGGCGGGTACCAATGGCGCGCTACGGCCTGCCGCAGAGAGTCGCCTGCAGACAAATGCAATTGCCATCATCGGTCTCGGTTGCCGATTTCCGGGCGCGGCGAATCCAACCGCGTTCTGGTCGCTTCTGCACAACGGCGTCGATGCGATCTCTGAAACACCCCGGGGCCGCTGGAACGGTGACGCCCAACACTGGGGAGGCTTTCTCGACAAGATCGACGGCTTCGATCCGCAGTTTTTCAGCATCTCTCCGCGCGAAGCCGAGCAAGTTGACCCGCAACAACGCCTGCTGCTGGAAGTCTGCTATGAGGCGCTCGAGAGCTCGGGCCGCGCCCCTGACCGCCTTGCAGGAAGCCGGACCGGCGTGTTCGTTGGCATTAGCAGCAATGAGTACAGCCGCATTGCTCACGCCGGGGGCATCGATCCGTATTCGACAACCGGCAACGCGGCCAGTATCGCCGCCAATCGCATCTCTTACCAATTCGATCTGCACGGTCCGAGCTGGGCTGTCGATACCGCTTGCTCGTCATCTCTTGTCGCCGTGCACCAGGCTGTGCAAAGCCTGCGCAATGGTGAATGTGATCTCGCGTTGGCGGGCGGCGTCAGCATCATCTTCACACCGGACTGGACCGTCGCTTTTCAGAAGGCAGGAATGCTCGCGAACGACGGTCGCTGCAAGACCTTCGACTCGAGAGCAGATGGGTATGTTCGCGGTGAGGGCTGCGGCGCAGTCGTACTCAAGCGGCTTGCCGATGCGCTCTCCGACGGTGATCCGATTCTGGCCGTAGTGCGTGGCTCCTGCGTTAACCAGGACGGCCGCAGCAACGGACTCACCGCGCCTAATGGTCCGTCGCAACAGGCAGTGATTCGTGGTGCTCTTGAGGATGCGGGCGTGTCGCCGAACGCGATTGGTTACATTGAGGCACACGGAACCGGAACCTCGCTGGGAGATCCTATCGAGCTCAACTCGCTGAAAGAGGTGCTCGCAGGTGAGCGGACGCCCAACGCCCCCAATGCTCCCGAACAGGTTTGCTGGGTCGGCTCTGTGAAAACAAACGTTGGCCATCTCGAAGCCGCTGCCGGCATATGCGGCTTGATTAAAGTGGTCCTCGCGCTTGAGAACGAGGAGATTCCCGCGCATTTACATCTGAAGCAGCTGAACCCGCTCATCTCACTCGATGGCACCCAACTAGCCATCCCCAGCAAGAGAGTGCCCTGGCTCCGCGGTGCACGCCCGCGCGTGGCAGGCCTCAGTTCATTCGGTTTCGGTGGCACCAACGCCCACATCGTACTTCAAGAGTCGCCGCTGCAGGCGCCGAAAGATTCGGTAGCGCTCCCCTCAGAACGTCCGCTCCATGTGCTTGCCCTTTCGGCCAAAAGCGAGCCGGCTTTGCGCGATCTGGCTCTCCGCTATGCCGAAAGCCTGAGCGGCCCATTATCGACTGCTTCGGCAGCAGACATTTGCTTCTCCGCCAACACAGGTCGCACTCACTTCTCGCATCGATTCGCCGTGACCACAAACTCTACGACCGACATGGCCGAAAAGCTCAATGCTTTCGCCGCCAAATCTTTGAAGGGACCAGTTTCCCGGACGCATCCGAAAACAGCCTTTCTCTTCACCGGCCAGGGCTCGCAGTACTTGGGCATGGGCCGCCAACTCTACGACACGCAGCCAACCTTCCGCCGCGTGCTCGACGAGTGCAACGAGATTTTGCGCCCAATTCTGCCGCATCCCTTGCTCTCCGCAATCTTTCCCGACCGCGCATCTTCCGGGCGGCAACTGCTCGACGACTCCGCATTCACCCAGCCGGCTCTCTTCTCCATCGAATATGCGCTCTGTGCCCTGTGGCGAAGCTGGGGAGTCGAGCCCGCCGCAGTCATCGGGCACAGCCTGGGTGAGTACGTGGCCGCCTGCGTTGCCGGTTGCTTCACCCTGGAGGATGGCCTGAAACTTGTGGCCGAGCGCGGCCGTCTCATGCAGTCCCTCCTGTCACCAGGCAACGGCTCACCAGCACGGCCTGGAGCAATGGTCGCGGTGTTCGCAGTCGCGGAACGCGTAACGGAGATTCTCGTTCCCCACTCCACGGATGTGGCCATCGCCGCATTAAACGGCCCGCAACACGTCGTTCTCTCTGGTGACTGCGATGCAGTCGACCGCGCCCTCGCCGACATTGAAGCGCAGGGTCTGCATAACGAACGGCTCGCAGTGGCACAAGCCTTTCACGCACCGCCGATCGAGCCGATATTAGCCGACTTCGAGAAGGCCGCATTGCGCATCAGCTACCATGCACCGATCATCCCCCTAGCCTCAAATCTCACTGGAAAGATGTGGCCCTCCGGCGAGCCGCTCACCGCTGCGTACTGGCGTCGTCATGCCCGCGAAACGGTCCGCTTTCAGGAAGGCATCGAGGCGCTGCTTGACTCCGGCTTTGACAGCTTCATCGAGGTGGGCCCCAGGCCAACCTTAGCGGGCCTCGGCAAGCGCTGCCGTGGGGGCGCTAAAGCTGCATGGCTTCCATCTCTGGCACCCGCCACGAAGGACTGGGACGTTCTGCTCGGCAGCGTATCCGCAGCCTACAAACTCGGCATTGAAATTGACTGGACTGGTTTCGACCGCGACTACCCACGCAACCGCGTCGCACTGCCCAACTACCCCTTCCAGCGCAAGCGCTACTGGGCAGGCAGCGCAGTGGCGGACAAGGTGGACCAACCGCATGTGGCAGAACCCGAGCACAAGGTCCCACCGCCCCCACCCGCGTCACGCCGCAGTGCCATTGTCGACTCTCTTCGCACGATGGTTGCCGAGTTGCTCCACGCCCAGCCCAGCGACATCGATATGCAGACGCAATTCCTCGACATGGGTGCGGATTCGATCGTTCTTGTCGATGCCGTGCGCCGGATCAACCAGAATTTCAATGTAAAAATTTCCATCCGAAGCTTGTTCGAGAGCCTTACCAATGTTGAGCGTCTGGCCGCTCACCTCGATGAAAACGCACCAGGCGTATGGGCGTCCCAACCTTCACCCGTTGCCGCGCCTGCCCCTACCGTCACGGAAACGCTCGCACAATCTCTCACAACGCAACCCATCGCCGTGAACGCGTCCTCGGCCGTACCTGGTGGAACCGTTGCCGAGCAAATCGTGCTCCGCCAATTGGAAATAATGAGCGAGCAGTTGAAGCTCCTGCGTGGCGAGCCCGCTCCAAGCGTCGCCGTCGCAACGCACGCTCCATCTACGCACGCTCCTTCAGCACCTTTAACAATTCCCTTCCACGTTTCGGAAAGCCTCGAAGCCCGGGAGCTGACTCCCAAACAGCAACGCTACCTCGAAGCCTTCACCGCTCGCTATTCGGCCCGCACGCGTCTCTCCAAGCAACGTGCGCAAAGCTCAAGAACCGCATTGGCCGACCTGAGATCGGTAATGGCCTTCCGGGCTGAGATCAAGGAGCTGTGCTACCCCATCGTCGCCGACCGCTCCGCGGGATCGCACTTCCACGACATCGACGGTAATGAATACGTAGACATCGCAATGGGCTTCGGCGTCAATCTCTTCGGTCATCGCGCGCCCTTTCTTGAGAAAGCTATCGAAGAACAACTCCGTCGAGGAATCCACGTAGGCCCACAGTCCGATCTTGCTGCCGAGGTAGCCGAACTCGTTACCGAGCTCACGGGCATGCAAAGGGTCACCTTCTGCAACTCCGGCACCGAGGCCGTGATGACCGCGCTGCGCCTCGTCCGTGCCGCCACCCGCCGAACCAAGGTGGTGATGTTCTCGGGCTCATACCATGGCCACTCCGACGGCACGATGGCCGTGTCCCGGCGCAGCGGGAATGAGTGGCACTCTGTGCCCATGGCGCCCGGCGTGCCCCAACACATTGTCGACGACGTGCTCGTCCTTCCCTATGGAGAAGACCGCTCGCTGGACCTGATCGCTGCCCACGCTCATGAACTTGCAGCGGTGTTGGTCGAGCCCGTTCAAAGCCGCAATCCCGGTCTCCAGCCGCGTGCTTTCCTGCAGCGTCTCAGAGAGCTGACGCGCGCGTCGAACGCTGCCCTGATCTTCGACGAAGTCATCACCGGCTTCCGCATTCATCCCGGCGGGGCTCAGGCATGGTTCGGCATCGAAGCCGACCTCGCGACCTACGGGAAGATTGTGGGCGGCGGCATGCCGATCGGCATCGTTGCCGGCGCCCAAAAGTTTCTCGATCGTATCGATGGCGGCGCGTGGAACTTCGGCGATGCCTCACAGCCCCTGGTTGAGCGAACCTTTGTTGCAGGCACATTCTGCAAGCACCCGCTAGCGATGGCTTCGGCTCGCGCTGTCCTCCGGCATCTCAAGTTCGAGGGCGCGGCGCTGCAAGATAGCCTCAATAGTCGCACAGCCCAACTCGCCCGATCCTTCGACAGCGTCTTCGCCGAAGCTGGCCTGCCCATCGTCACCCAGCACTTCGGTTCCCTGTTCCGCCTGGCGCTCTCCGGCAACACGAGCTATGTCTATCAGTCGTTGAAAATGGACTTGCTCTTCCACCACCTCATCGAAAAAGGCGTGTACGTGTGGGAAGGGCGCACCTGCTTTCTGACAACAGCACACACCGACGCGGATCTCGAAACCATCGTCGAAGCCGTACGGGGCAGTGTTGAAGAAATGCGCGACGGTGGCTTCTGGAATGAGTTTCCGCGACCCGCAGCGCCCAGCAATTCGCCGTTCACAATTCCGCTTACGGCTGCGCAAAGGCAGCTGTGGGCTCTGGCAAATATGGGCGAGGCCGGCTCGCTGGCCTACACGCTCTCCGTTGCTCTTGAGCTCACCGGCCCACTCCATCGCGCGAATCTGGCGCATGCGCTTCAAACCGTGGTCAACCGCCACGAAGCACTTCGGACGCAGATCGGTAATCACGGCGACGTTCAAACAGTATTGTCTAAAGTTCATTTGGATTGCCCGCTCATCGACCTCTCTGCCAAGCCAACTGAGGAACGCGAATCAGCGCTCGCCGAGTGGCTCGAGGTTCAAAGCCGAATCCCCTTCAATCTCAATCGCGCGCCTCTGTTCCGCGCCCACATCGTGCGTCTTGATGCGCAGCGCCATGTCCTTGCCCTGTCCGCCCACCACATCGTAGTCGACGGCTGGTCGATGGGCCTGCTGCTCAAAGAGATCAGTGAGCTCTACGCAGCAGCGTGCCGCGGCACCGAAGTGCCCGAGGCCCCAGAGGTCCAGTTCAGCCACTTCATCCAATGGCAACAGCAGCAGCGAGACACGGAAGAAATGGCAACCCAGGAGGCTTGGTGGCTTGAGAGATTCGCAGACCCTTCGCCGGTACTCGATCTTCCTGCCGATCACCTGCGCCCCTTACTGAAGACCTATGGCGGCCATCGCGAGACCTTGCGCATCGATGCGGATCTTACGCACACGCTACGCCGTCTGAGCCGCGAGTTGGGCTCGACATTGTTCATGACCCTGCTCTCCACGTACACCCTTCTGTTGCACCGCATGAGCAGCCAGGAAGAAGTAATCGTCGGCGTCCCAACAGCAGGCCGTGGCCTCGAGGGCAGTGAGCGCCTGGTCGGTTACTGCGCTCACATCCTGCCCGTTCGCAGCCGCCTTGCCGGCCAGCCTCTTTACGCCGACTATCTCGCGACCCTCCGAGGCGAGTTGCTAGCGGACTATGAACGCCAGGACTACCCCTTCGCGTGGCTCATCGAGAAACTGCAGAATCGTTGCGACGCGAACCGTGCGCCGCTGGTGACGGCACTGTTCAATCTCGACCGCCCGGTCAACGTCGATGGAATGCCCGACCTCGAAGTCGAGTGGCTTTCACAGCCCATAAGCAGCACTGCGTTCGATCTCAATCTCAACATCACAGAGGTTGACGGAGGACTTGTTGCCGACCTCGACGGCAACACCGACCTGTGGAGCCCGGCAACCATTCGCCGTTTTCTCGGCCAGTTCCACACGCTGCTCAAAGGCATATGCGCAGACTCCCGGCAACGCGCCCGCGCCATTCCCCTGCTCGACGCCAGCGACCTCGCGTTGCTCGACCAGTGGAACGACACGCGCATCGATTTTCCGCAAGATCAATGCATCCATCAGCTCTTCGAAGCCCAGGCCGAACACACGCCCGATGCCACCGCGATTGTCTCCGCAGACGGGCAATTAACGTATCGCCAGCTTAACCAGGCCGCCAATCGGCTGGCCCATCATTTGCGAAAGCTGGGCGCCGGTCCGGAGAAGCGTGTCGGCATCTGCCTTGAACGCTCGCCGGAACTGGTCGTTGGCCTGCTTGCAATTCTTAAAACCGGTGCTGCCTATGTGCCTCTCGATCCCTCTTATCCTCGCGAGCGCCTCCTCTATATCGTCGAACACGCCGAGGTCAATATCCTCGTCACCGAGGAATCGGTGCAATCCGCGTTATCACTGCCGGTCCGGTCCCTGGTCTATGTCGATACCGACCGTGCCGAGATTGCACGCCAAAGCGCGGAGAATCCTGCCCCGGGCGGGCTTGCAGGCAATGCGGCTTATGTCATCTACACCTCTGGCTCAACCGGCAAGCCGAAGGGTGTAATTATCGAGCACCGCCAGGTCATCAACTTTCTCGCCTCCACACGCCGGCGAACGGGTTTCAGCACTGCCACCAGCATGCTGGCCATGACATCCATTTCCTTCGACACCGCGGTCCTCGAGCTCTATCTTCCCTTGGCCTTCGGTGCGCGCGTGGTGCTGGCGCGGACCCACGAAGCACGCGACGGCAAAGAGCTCGGCCGCATCATTCGCGAGTCGCAGGTGACAATGATGCAGGCCACTCCATCTACCTACCGCCTCATCACCGAAGAGGATCCCGGCTCCCTGGCCCACGTCGAGGTGATCAGCGGCGGAGACGCGCTGCCCGCCGACTTGGGACGAGTTTTGGTGGCGCGCAGTAACGGCTTGCAGAATCTTTACGGTCCCACTGAGACCACCGTCTATTCCTCTTTCCACGACCTGCGAGGTGCCGGCATGTCTTCGGTGGGGCGCGAGGGCTATGTCCCACTCGGCAAGCCCATCGACAACACACGTCTCTACATCCTCGACAAAGAGGCGGTCAAAGCGGGATTCCTATCCCCGGTGGCAATCGGCATTCCGGGTGAGCTCTATATCGGAGGCGATGGCCTCGCACGAGGCTACCTGCTACGGCCCGGCCTCACCGCGGAGCGCTTTCTTCCTGATCCATTCACCGCTGTTCCCGGCGCCCGCGTCTACAGCTCCGGTGACCTTACAAGCTTTCGCCCGGATGGGGTCATCGACTTTCTCGGGCGCCTCGACTTCCAAGTCAAAGTGCGCGGGCATCGCATAGAGATCGGCGAAATCGAAGCAGTGCTCGCCCGCCATCCCGCAGTCAAGCAATGTGTAGTCACGGCGCAGAAGCGCGGCGCGGGCCAGTTTCGTCTCGTCAGTTATGTCGTGCCAGTGGACACGCCCCCCGGCGTATCGGCGTTACGCAGTTTTCTTGCCGAGGCTCTTCCCGCATACATGATCCCCGAAGTGTTCGTCATGCTCGACTCGTTGCCCATGACGCCCAACCGCAAGGTTGACCGGACGGCCCTGCCTGCGCCATCCGAATCCACACAGGTGACTGACCGTCCATACGTGGCCCCACGAACTCCAACCGAAGAGAAGGTAGCGAAAATCTACAGCGAAGTCCTTGAATTGAAACGCGTCGGCATTGACGATGGATTCTTCGAACTGGGCGGCCACTCCCTGCTCGCAACCAAGGTTCGTTCGCGCGTTCTCGACACCTTCCAAGTGGAACTTGAAGCACGGCGCGTCTTCGACTTACCCACCGTCGCCCTGCTCAGCAAACACATTGAGACGCTAGTCCAGCCGTACATACGATCGACCCCGGCGCTCATTCCGGTCGGAGAATCAGGTCCTCGGCCTTTGTCCTTCGCCCAGCAACGGCTGTGGTTTCTCCACCAGCATGACGGGCCCGGCGCCACCTTCAACATGGCCGGCGCTCTCTCGCTGAGAGGCCCACTCGATTTGCCCGCCTTGACTAAGAGCCTCGCGGAAGTCATACGCCGCCATGAGGTTCTGCGCACCACGTTCCCGCTCGGCGAAGACGGTCCAATCCAAGTTGTTTCACCGCCCCGCGAGCTACAACTGCCTGTCGTTGATCTGCGCCATCTCCCACCCGCGGAACAGTCCGCCGAGTTGAAGCGCCAGGCTGCCATCGCGGCTGCCCAACCTTTCGATCTTGAACAAGGCCCACTGCTCCGGCTCACGCTCTTTCAGTGCAGCGAAGACGCACATCGCACCGCCGCAGCAAATGGAAATGGCTCTCATTTGTCCACGCCGGTTCAACAGCCGCTGCATGTGCTGCTGGTGATTGTCCACCACATTGTTTTCGATGGATGGTCCATCGGCGTGCTCTTCAATGAGTTGTCTCGCCTCTATCAGGGACGCATCGAGGGCCTGCCTTCGCCCCTGCCGGAGTTGCCGATTCAGTACGGCGACTTCGCTCTCTGGCAGCGCCGATGGCTTGAGCCCGGCAGCGCCAACCTTGAGGCGCATCTCGCATGGGCCCGTCAACAATTCAGCGACCTTCCGACCCTCGAGTTTCCCACTGACCGGCCGCGTCCTCAATCGCCCAGCCATCGCGGCGCGCGCCACAACTTCACTCTCGCCACGCAACTTACGCAGGATCTCCGCGCTCTTGCCTGCCGCGAAAACTGCACGCTCTTTGCTGCGCTTCTCACGGCCTTCAACGTCTTGCTGCACCGCCTCGGCGGACAGACGGATATTGTCGTCGGCACCGACGTCGCCAATCGCAACCGCAGCCAGGTTGAGCCTCTCATCGGCTTCTTCGTCAACCAACTCGTGTTGCGCACCGATCTTGCCGACGATCCATCCTTTCGCGCGTTGCTGGCAAGAACGCGCGAGGTGGTGTTGGCCGCCGAGGCGCATCAGGACCTTCCCTTTGACAAGCTGGTCGAAGCCCTGCGCCCGGAGCGCAACACCAACCGCGCACCGTTATTCCAGATAAAGGTCGTCTTCGCCGAAGCGCCCACTCCACCCCTTCGCTTGCCCGGACTCGACATGTCCCTGATCGAAATCGAAACCGGAACCACGCAGCTTGATCTGATTCTCTTTCTCGTCGACTCTCCGGACGGTGCCAAAGCTTCCATCGAGTACAGCACCGATCTATTTGATGCCAGCACCATCGCCCGCATAGCCGCAAACTACGAAACTCTGATCGCCAGCGGAACGGCCGCACCAGACACCCCAATCAGCACCCTGAACATGAGGTCGACAATGCAAATTGAGACACCTGCAATGCCCCGCCGCAAACGTCCCGGTGAGGACCTCGCGAAGCTGAAAAGTTTTCGCCCCAAGCCGGTTCAACTCGCCGAGCGCGACGCCTTCCGTGTGACTTCCCTGCACCCGGGCGAGAGACTACCGCTGGTCCTGAGCCCGCCCAGTGAAGATGCGGATTTGCCGGCCCTCGCTGCGCTCCACAAGGATTTCATCGAGAGCAAACTCGTTGAACATGGGGCCTTACTTTTCCGCGGCTTCGCCTGCGGCTCGGTCGCGGCCTTCGACACGTTTACACGCAGCGTTTGCTCGGAGCTTTTCATCGAGAACGGCGAGCACCCGCGGGAGAACGTCAAAGGCACCGTCTACACTCCAGTCTACTTTCCACCCGAGCGCAAACTGCTTTGGCACAATGAGAACACCTTCAACTACCGCTGGCCGAAAAAGATTTGGTTCTGCTGCGTCAAGCCCGCCGATCGCGGCGGGGAGACGCCCATCGTCGACAGCCGCAAGATCTACGAGAGAATGGACCCCGCCATCCTTGACCGCTTCATGCGCCACGGCGTCATGTACGTACGCAACTACGGGGAGGGCCCCGGCCGCTCCTGGCAGGATGTTTTCCGCACTACCGACCGCGAAGCCGTGGAAGATCAATGCCGCAAGAACCTTATCGAATTCGAATGGAAGGACGGCGACCGGCTGCGCACGCGCGCTACGCGACCAGCGGTGGTCAATCATCCCATCACAGGCGAGCCGTCCTGGTTCAACCAGGCACAGCACTGGCATCTCGCCTGCCTTGATTCTGCAACACGTGATTCGCTGCTTTCGATCTTCGCAGAAGAAGACCTGCCGCGCATCTGCTACTACGGCGACGGATCGCCCATCGCCGATTCCGATATGCATGCCATTTGCGATCTGTACCGTGACCTGGAGGTCAGCTTTCCCTGGCAGGAAGGGGATGTGCTGATGGTCGACAACATACTCACAGCGCACGGACGCAATCCATTTTCTGGTGAAAGAAAACTGCTTGTTGCCATGGGGGAACTTCGTAGTTATGCCAACGTCTCAGACCAGCAGCACAGAGTCCTCAACCACTAGCGGCGAGGGTTACCGCCTCTCGTATCAACAACAGCGTCTCTGGGCGGGCGCACAATCAGCAGATCGCAATGGGCAAACGATGTCGGTACCTGTCTCTCAGTGCGTCCTGCGCATCGAGGGCGAGGTTGATGCCGCGCGGTTGCAACAGGCGCTACAGCAGGTCGTTGATCGTCACGACATCCTCCGTACAACGTTCCGTGTCCCTGCTGGTCTCAGCCTCCCGGTGCAGGTTCTAGCCCCGCATGGCAGCGCTGAGTGGCGTGAACTTGACTTACTCCATAGCGAGCCTGAGCAGCGTCGTGCGCAAATCGATGCCTTCTGTGAAATGGATCTCCGCGGGCCTTTCCCACTCGCCGAAGGTCCGCTGCTGCGCGTCTCGCTTATCGCATTAGCGACAAGCGAACACGTATTAATTTTGACTCTGCCCGCGCTCTGTGCCGATTCTGCGAGCCTGCTAAACCTCGCGCAGGAGCTTCGCACCGCATTCGCCGGCGATCAGCGCGCAGAAGAACTCGAAGCACCGATCCAGTACATTCAGCTCACTGAATGGCAGCAATCTCAGCAGGATGGAGAAGACGCCGAGCCGGGCAAAGAGTACTGGCGAAGGCTAAGAGCCACGCCCGTTGTGGTGCTCCCGTTGCAAAATGCGCCTCGCGAATCAGCCGCCTTCGTTCCGTCCTATTGTGCAGTCCCTATTCCGCCAAGGATCGCAGCCAAACTGCGTCACACTGAGCGCGCAGACACCTTCCTGTTCGCATGCTGGCTAACCCTGCTATGGCGTGTGTCCGGGCAATCGCTATTCCGTGTCGGTATAACCTGCCACGGCAGAAGTTTCGAGGAACTCCAAGGAGCCATGGGCCCAGTTGCACGGGTCGTCCCTGTGAGCTGCGCATTGCAACAAGGCCTGCAATTTCGCGACCTCACAGCCTCCCTGGCCTCGAAGCTCGATGAGGCTGAAGACTGGCAGGAATACTACGAGCGCACAAGCAGCGAGGGTCGATGCGAAGCCGCCTGCTTCGAATGGAACGAATATCCTGACGAAGCCCATCTTCGCGGTCCACGCTTCGGCCTCGTCGATCTGAAGTCCGACTCCGACCGATGCCACATCCGCTTATCGATCACGCGCGCAGGCGAGGACCTATTCGCCCACCTCGTCTACGATCCTTTGATCCTGGCGTCCGATTACGTCGAGGGTCTTGCCGCGCAACTAAACACCCTTCTCTGCTTCGCAATCGACAATCCTGACACACTGATCGATCGGCTTCCGCTGCTTAGCGAAGACGAATGGCTTTTCGTAGTCAAGGAGTGCAATGACACTCGCTCCGCCTACCCCCATGACGCATGCCTGCACCAGCTTTTCGCCGCGCAGGCAGAACGCACTCCACATCGAATAGCAGTCACGTTCGGCGACGCAAGCCTGACATACGCTGAGTTGGACAAGCGCGCCAATCAACTCGCCCACCATCTTCGAGAACTGCACGTGGGCCCAGAAATTCGTGTAGGCATCTTCATGCACCGCTCACTGGAAATGATGATTGGCCTGCTAGCGATTCTCAAGGCGGGTGGCGCTTATGTTCCGCTCGATCCCGTCTATCCGCCCGATCGACTGGCCTTCATGCTGGCCGACTCGCAGGTGCCTGTGCTGCTCACCGATCGCCTCCTGCGTCCTCTTCTTCCAGAGGCGGACAGCCTTCACATCCTCTGCCTTGACGACGCAATCGATCAGGTCGCGGGAGCGTTTCCGGACCATGAGCCATACAGCGGAGTCGGCGCAGACAACCTGGCCTACACACTTTACACCTCGGGCTCAACAGGCAAGCCCAAAGGCGCTCTCATCCCCCATCGCGGTCTGGTCAATTATCTTTCCTGGTGCTCGAAAGCCTACTATGTCGAATCAGGCGCAGGAACAGCCGTGCATTCCTCCATCGGTTTCGACGCCACCATCACCGCCCTGTTTCCGCCGCTCCTGGTGGGCCGCAGCGTTGAGCTTGTTCGCGAGGCCGAAGGAATCGACGGCCTGCGCGAATCCATGGAGCGCAGCGAAGGATTCGGTCTTATCAAGATCACGCCAGCCCACCTGTCGCTGCTCAATGAAGCAATCGCCGAGGGCGACCTTGCAGACAAGGCGTGCCTGCTGGTGATCGGCGGCGATGCGCTGAACGGAGGGCGTCTGACCCAGTGGCACCAGCGCGCCCCGCAAACCCGCTTCGTCAACGAATACGGGCCCACTGAAACCGTAGTCGGCTGCTGCGTTCATCAGGCCTGCGAGACCGACTTCGCCAGCGACTCCGTACCCATCGGCCGTCCCATCGCCAACACTGAGCTCTACGTACTCGACGCAAACTTGAGGCCCCAACCCATCGGCATCCCCGGCGAACTCTACATCGGCGGCGACGGTGTTTCCCGCGGCTACCTGGGCCGTCCCGCGCTCACTGCCGAGCGATTCCTTCCCGACGCGTTCTCCGGCGTGTCTGGCGCCCGCCTTTATCGCACGGGCGACCTCACAGTCAGATTTCCAGACGGAGTTCTCGACTTTCTGGGCCGCCTCGATCACCAGGTCAAGATCCGCTCTTACCGCATTGAGCTTGGCGAAATTGAGGCACAGTTGGAGCAGCACTCGAACGTCGCCCGGAGCGTGGTCACTGCACACACTGAGAGCACCGGCGAAAAGTCCCTCGTCGCCTACATTCAATCGTCAACCGCCAAGCCGCCGTCGGACGAAGAACTGCGCTCCTTCCTGCGCACGCGGCTCCCCGAGCATATGGTGCCCGCAGTATTTGTCACGCTCAACGCCCTTCCGCTCACCGCCCACGGGAAGGTCGACCGGAACGCACTGCCCGATCCGAAGACGGTGCGCGCTTCCGCCACAGAGCCTTACGCCGCGCCACAAACACCAACCGAGCAGACCCTCGCCGAAATCTGGTGCAAGGTTCTGCGGCTCCACCGCATCGGCATCCACGACGACTTCTTCCGCTCCGGCGGCGACTCGATTCTCAGCATTCTCGTCGTCGCCCGCGCGGCCAAAGCGGGCATTCGTTTCACCACCCGCGATCTTTTTCAACATCCCACCATCGCCAAGCTCGCATCCCTTGCGCCCAGCGCCGCGCCCACGATTTCACAGTGCACCATCAGCGGCGAAGTGCCGCTCACCCCCATCCAACACTGGTTCTTTGAGCGTCAACTGCCAAACCCGCATCACTTCAACCAGTCGGTCCTGCTCGAAATGTCCCCTTGCCTAAGCATCGATACCCTGCGCCGCGCAACCGAGCAACTAGTAGCTCATCACGACGCACTGCGCCTGCGCTTCACCCAGGAACAACCTGACGATCCAGCTTCATGGCGGCAGACTCACGCAGGTCCCGAAGGCACGACCATCATCAGCGAAGTGAACCTCACCGGCATCGATGCGACCGAGCACCAGGCAACAATTGCTAAGCTTGCCGAAGAAGCACAATCCGGCCTCGACTTCTCCAAAGGACCCCTCTTGCGCGGCGTATTGATACGCTTCTCCGGCAACAATCCAAACCAACTACTTCTGGCAGTCCATCATCTAGTGGTCGATGGTGTTTCCTGGCGTATTCTTCTTGACGACCTGTCAACAATCTGCCGGCAACTCGCCAACCATGAGCCACTCCAACTCCCCGCCAAGACAGCATCATTCAAGGAATGGGCGACTCATCTGCGCGACTACAGCACTAGCGAAACACTGGCCGCAGATTCCGCCTACTGGCTTCGTCAACCCGAGAATACGGTCTCTCTTCCCATCGATTTCCCGTCCGAGTCCGAGCCCAATACCGTCAGATCCGCTGCTCGCGTTAAAGCCGTTCTCAACCGCAGGCAGACGTCCGCACTGCTGCACGAAGTCTCCGAAGCATATCGAACCCAGATTGATGACCTGCTGTTGACCGCGCTCGTGCAAGCCTGCTCTGCCTGGACCGGATCACGTTCTCTTCTCATCGACCTCGAAGGCCACGGACGCCCCGGAGGGCAAAGCGACGAAAACTTCTTCAACAATATGGACGTCTCGCGCACAGTGGGCTGGTTCACTTCGATTTTCCCCGTGCATCTTGAGTTAGATAATCAATGTCCCGGCGAAGCGTTGAAATCGATCAAGGAGCAACTTCGCCGCGTTCCCAATCGAGGGCTCGGCTATGGAGTTCTTCGTTACCTTAGCCCCAACGCCGCAATGCGCGCGCAACTCGCAGCATCGCCACTTCCACAGCTCTGCTTCAATTACCTGGGCAGCGTAGACGGTCTCGCCGCCGAGCCCATACTCGGCGTCGCCAGTGAAACTCCGGGCGCCGACGTGAGCCCGGCGAGCAAGCGTCCTTATTTACTCGAAGTGCTGGCCCAGGTGAAGGATAGTTGCCTGCAGCTCGAAATCATCTACAGCAACGCCCTGCACCGCCGAACAACGATTCAGAATCTGGCCGACAACATGCTCGAATGTCTTGAGTCGTTGATCGATCATTGCCTTTCTCCCGATGCCGGCGGCTTCACGCCATCTGACTTCCCTGACGCCGGTCTGAGCCAGGAAGAGCTCGACAGATTGGTGGCCGACCTTGGCTAGTCTTGACGTCGCCCCACGCAGTCCAAGCCAGAACATCGAGAGCATCTGCGCCCTCTCACCCATGCAGGAAGGCCTGCTGTTCCACGCGTTGTTGGCGCCTGAGTCGGCAGTTTATTTCGAGCAAGTGAGTTGCCGCCTTAACGGTCTCGAGCACGCTCCCAAATTCCGCCGCGCATGGCAGAAAGTTGTCGACCGCCATTCCTCGCTTCGAACCTGCTTCCACTGGAAGAACCAGAAGCGGCCGCTACAGATTGCGCGCCAGCATTCCGAACTTCCCTGGACCGAATACGACTGGCGAGCCATCGAGTCCGATGAGCGGCAGGAGCGGCTCAAAGCCCTAGCGGAGGAGGATCGACGCTCCGGCTTCGACCTCGCCAAAGCCCCGCTCATGCGCTGCACCCTCATTCGACTCGACGATACCGACTATCACTTCCTCTGGAGCCACCACCACCTCATCCTCGATGGTTGGTCTGCCTCGCTCGTCGTGAAAGAAGTCTTCAACATATATGAAGCCCTCTGCACCGGCGAAACATTGCGCGTCCCCGCGCCTCCCGCTTTCCGTGATTACATCGCGTGGCTTGCCAAACGAGATCCCAGCCACGACGAAGCCTTCTGGCGCGAAAACTTGAGTGGCTTCTCCGAGCCCACCCGCATCGCGGGCACCCATCGAGGCCGAGCCCTCGACGAACCAGAAGCCGAATACGACGAGCGGGAACTGCGACTTTCTCCCGACGTCACAGCGATGCTCCAGCAACTGGCCGCCCAGCATCGGCTCACACTCAATTGCATGGTGCAAGGCGCCTGGGCGCTGCTGCTCAGTCGCATCGGTGTTGGCCGCGATGTGGTCTTCGGCAGCACCGTCTCCGGCCGCCCTCCCGAACTCTCCGGTGTCGAATCGATGGTTGGCGTCTTCATCAATGCCCTGCCCGTCCGCGTCCGCGTGCCGTCAACAGTTAGGCTGCTCCCCTGGCTTCAGGGGCTCATGGCAGAACAGATTGAGCGTGAACAGCACGCTTACAGGTCACTTGCAGAGATCCAGAGCTTCAGTAACATCCGGCCCGGCGATCCGCTCTTCGAAACTCTGGTCATCTTTGAAAACTACCCCCTCCGAGACTCCGCCGGCACTTTCGAAATCGATGAACTGCGCCTCTTCCGTCGCGCCAATTATCCGCTGACCCTGGTCGTCGTTCCAGAGACCTGCCTGCATCTCGCCATCAGCTTCGATACTTCCCGCCACGAGAGTGAAACCATCGAGCGGATCCTCAGCCGTCTTCGCCTGCTGCTCGAGCAGTTCGCCGCCAATCCGGATCAGCAACTCTGCGAATTCGCACTGCTCACTAGCAAGGACCGCCAACAACTCGCCGCATGGAATGACACATTCGCGACTTCCCCGGCGGACAAGACAATCCATGAAGTGTTCGCTGACTGGGCATTACGAACGCCCGACGCCACAGCATTAGTTCTGGGCCAGCAATCGCTAACATATCGCGAACTCGATGCTCGCTCCAACCAACTCGCGCGCTCCCTTCGAGAAATTGGAGTCGGGCCGGAAACCCT
>Ga0302200_10000659_pt1 | contig 34514 bp, 33 predicted proteins | sample II_Bog_N3_1_FD_194585 | JGI IMG/M metagenome (GOLD analysis project Ga0302200, IMG submission 194585) | Peat permafrost microbial communities from Stordalen Mire near Abisko, Sweden - II_Bog_N3_1 | ecosystem: Environmental > Terrestrial > Soil > Wetlands > Peat | place: Sweden: Abisko... | reverse complement strand
AAGGACGTCACCGGAGCCCACGGTCTCGACGCGCGCCTCGAACCGATCATCGCTAAAAGTAACGAGGGCTTTGTCTTTTCCATCGACCTTCAAGTCCTCATCCACGTTCCCGACACCAAAGCTCCGCGCGTGATCTCCATGGTCGGCTCCATGGAAAATCTGGTCAACGAAGTCCTCCAGGCCGCCGTTGGCAATCTCTTCCGCGACAAAATCGGCGGCATGGAAGCCATCAAGTTCATCCAGACGCGCCAGGTCGTGCAGGAGGAGGCATTCACTTACATCCAAAGGAAGCTCGCCGAATACGAAATCGAAACCCGCGGCGTCTACATCCAGGATGTGATTTACCCGGCCGCACTGGTCACCGTGCTCACCGAGCGCGAGGTCGCGCACCAGCAGGTTGAAACCTTTAAGATGCAGCGGCAGGCGCAGGACCAGCGCATTGAGACCGAGAAAGCGCGCGGCACCGCGGACATGCAGGCGCAACTCGCGCAAGCCGCCGTCGGCGTCGACATCAAGAAGAACAACGCCGAAGCGCGCAAGGCCGAAGCCGACGGCGAGTCCACGTACATCGAGCGCACCGGCACCGCCCAGGGCGCACAAGTGCGTGCAGTTGGTTTGGCCCGCGCTGAAGCCTATCAGAAACAAGTCGCAGCCTTGGGCCAGGGAGCCACGGCCTTGGTGAACGCCATCGAGGCCCTTTCCAGAAGCAACGTCCCCTTCATGCCCAACACGCTGGTTACAGGTGGCGGCAGCTCAGCCAACGGAGTTTTAGAAGGCCTGGGAGCGCTGCTGATGCAAAAGGTGTCTCCGGCTGCGCCGACGAACGGCGCGCAGCCCGCTGAATTGCCCCAGCCGCCAGCCAGCCCCGGCAACACTTAGTGGTGATTGCATAAGTCTGGTTTTGAAAGGGCACGACTTCAGTCGTGCCGAAAAGACCGCAGAGGATGTCCGGGCTTTAGCCCCTGAGGAGCGGTTTCGCTTCAACTGAGACACTACCCATTCTCTGCATTCGATCCGTTTGAATTCCCGCTCGGGCTATAATCGAGAATGTGGAAATTACGTTCGATCCACAGAAGCACGAGCGCAATCTCCTCGAGCGCGGACTTGGCTTCGACCAAGCGGCACAGTTCGATTTTCTTTCCGCTTCGTACTTCGGCGAGGTCCGCGGGGGCGAGAACCGAATCGTCGGGATCGGGTATCTGGGCAAGCGACTTCATGTGCTCTGCGTCATTCCGACAAAGAGCGTCATCCGGGTTATCAGCTTCAGAAAAGCCAATGACAGAGCGGCGCGAAAGTATGGCAAGCCCAAAACCATTGACGAATGATGAGGGTGAGGTTCGCGAGCTGACCAGCGAAGACTTTGTGAGCGCCGTTCCCTTCTCTGCGCTGCCCGACGGTCTGAAAGAGCTGCTGCGTTCCTCCGAGCGCACGATTGTGCCCGACGCGGAGCCGAAGAAGAGGAAGCGGACAGCGGCGTAAGGTTCCGTAGTCCCTCAACACCTAGGCCCTGTTTTTCGACTCCCTGTTCCCCCAATCCCTATTCCCTGTCCTCCGGCTCAGCCCAGCGCATTGCTTCCCGCCCTGGCACGCCTGGATGGGACACCCCAACCTGACGATCTGGCATGGCCCAACCGCCCGCGGCACCCTCCTCTCCTTTTCTGTATCGAATTGACCAGCCAGCACTTCACATGGGCTGTAGAGTTTATGGCATGTCTCATCGCGCGAGTTTTGCAGAGGTGCGGAGAGCACTCGATAACGATGAGCTGGAGCCCTGCTTCCAACCGATGGTTGAACTTGCGACCGGCCGCCTGGCCGGTTTTGAAATCTTGGCGCGCTGGCGGCATCCGAAGCTTGGCCTGATGTTGCCGGAGAACTTCATTGGCCTTGCAGTGGAACACGGACTGATTGGCCTGCTTACGCAGCAGATCATGCGCAAGGCATTTCTATCAGGATCGCTGGTGCCGACGCCGGTGGGACTGACGGTGAACGTAACCCCGTCCCAGTTGCGCGATCTGAGCCTGCCGCGCCAAATTCGCAAAGCTACGGAGCAGTCCGGTTTCCCGTGCAACAGGCTAACGATTGAAATTACGGAGAGCGGGCTGGTTGACAACTTTGAGCGGGCACTCAAGATCACTAGCGAATTGAAGGCGATGGGCTGCGCGCTGGCGCTGGATGACTTCGGGACGGGGTACTCCAGCATGTGCCATCTTCAGGCGCTGCCGATCGATGAGCTGAAGGTCGATCGCAGCTTCGTCGCGCCCATGACCAACACCCGCGCAAGCCGCAAGATTGTGGCGGCAATCATTGGCCTGGGACACAGCCTGGGCATGGTGACCGTAGCTGAAGGAGTGGAAACGGAGGAGCAGGCGGAGATGCTTTTATGGCTGGGCTGCGGGATGGGCCAGGGATGGTTTTACGGACACCCGGTCACGGCCGACCAGATTCCCCGCTTGGTCCGGGCCGCGCCACGGAAACTTTCCACGGCATTGTCTTTGCATGGGGATGGTTGGGTGGTTTCCAGTCTCGAAGCTTTGCCCGGGCAGCGTCTGGCGCAGTTGCAGGCTATCTATGACGGCTCTCCGGTGGGCTTGTGCTTTCTGGATCGCGAGTTTCGCTATGTGAGCCTGAACCGGCGGCTTGCGGAGATGAGTGGAACCAGGGCGCAGGACTACCTGGGGAAAAAGGTTGAGGAGATGATTCCCACAATTTTCCGAGTGGCTGAGCCGTATTTGCGGCGCGCGTTGCAGGGCGAAGCCATCCGGGAGGTGGAGACTATCAGGCCGGCAAGCCGCCCAGGCGAGCCGGACGCGACGAACCTGGTGTCGTATCAGCCGGCTTTCGATGAGGCAGGGGAAGTGATTGGTATCGCGGTTGCGGTGATTGACATCAGCGAGCGGAAGAAGTCTGAACAAGCGCTGCGCGAGAGCGAAGAACACCTGAAGAATATGGTCGAACGAACCCCGAGATTCAATGGGTGATGGATTCGGAGGGAAAAATATAGGCATGAACTCACGATGGACGGAAATCACAGGGTTGACCAAGGAACAGGCGCGCAACCTCGGATGGCTGGAGGCAGCGCATCCCGAGGATATGGTGCCCACGATCAAAAAGGTGCGCGACGGGCTGACGTCTGGAGAGCCCCCCGATGCGGAGTACCGGGTGAGACGAGTCGATCGGGAACGGAAATGGATGCGATGCCGGGGATCGCCCAGGCTAGGGCCGTCAGGTGAGATTCTTCGCTAGTACGGCAGCGCGGAGGATATTGACGACCGCAAACGGCTGGACGAGGCGCTGCGCAAGAACAGGCCCAGAGGGAGAGCGGGCGGCAAGGGGGATATCTTGCCTTAATTCGGGTGCCCCTTCTTCGGCGGACAGGAGCTGCGCAGCGCGACGTTGCGTTTCTTACTTTCTCTAAGGCATGCGTTTCCAATAACCTATTTAGAATCAGCACAAATGTTGGTTTTATCGCAGCCGAATAGGGGCCAAATGTTCGCTCAGGAGCGACCAAATATCTCCCGTATGTTCGCCTGGGAGTTCGCGATTTCTTGAGACAAATTAATGAGAATTGCGCGCCTTAACAGCGAGTGTGAATAGAGAATTTCGCAAATAAGCATGCGGGTTTGAAGAGAATTTCGCATAAACGCGTCAAAACGGAGTTAAAAGCCTGTTTTTGCGATGTTTTACGCGTTTTTTGCATATGGGAATGCGTTTTCTGGCGTCGGAAAAGCAGGAACGAAAGGGCTGGGACTCGGGACCAGGGGGCTGCGGTGCAGCGAACCGGTCCGCCGAGAGCCCCGCATCGGCCACTAAGACCAGCCTTCCCCACCAATTTGCGAAACCGGTGTAAGATTCTTTTCAACATCTCAAATCAAATGACGCCGTGGGGATACGACGATGTGCCATGTCCGTCAATGCAAGCTCGCCCTTGCACTTCTTGTCTTGGCCACTGGATGGTGGCTTCAGCCGTGCCGCGCAAGCCAGGCCGCTGCGCCGAGGTCCGGCGAACCTTCCGACCCGAAAGCACATAAAACCTATCAAACGGGCATAGAGTGGGAGCGTCAAGGCAACCAGGCCCTGGCCATCGAATCCTATCGCAAGGCCAACGCGCAGGATGGCGGCCATTGCGGCCAATGCCTCCGGCGCGCGCACGACATCGCACTTTCGATCGGCGACTTCAAAACCGCTGAAGCCGTCCTCAAGGACTGGCTCCCAGCCGTAAACACCGATCCCGCGCGCGCCACGCTGCACTTTCAGATCGGAGTTGCTCTCGAGCGGGAAGGAATGGGCGCCAAAGGCGACAAGCAGCGAGGCTGCTTCGAGAAGAGCCTCGATGAGTTCCGCACCGCGCTCTCTCTCGATCCTACCGTCGTCGGATCTCACTTTGGCATGGGGATTGACCTCGCTTATCTGCATCAGGACGACGCTGCGCGCGGGGAGTTCCGCGCCTTTCTCGATGGTGACAAAAACGATGAGGCGGCAGACGCGAGGGCCGCGCGTTTTCTGAATCGCCTCGAACTGGCGCGCTCGCGGATGGCGCCGGCCTTCACGTTGACGACCCTGGACGGCCAGCACATCAGCATGGACAAGCTGGCCGGCAAAGTGGTGCTCATCGACTTCTGGGCTACCTGGTGCGGACCCTGCCGCGAAGCACTGCCGCATATTCGCAGAATCGCGCAGAAATTCGCGGGGCAGCCCTTCGTAGTGCTCAGTGTGAGCCTGGATAACGACGCGTCAAAGTGGAAGGACTTTGTAGCCAAGAACGAAATGACATGGTTCCAGTATCGCGATGGCGGATTCGAAGGGCCCATGGCGAAGATGTTCTCAGTCGACGCCATTCCGGCCACGTTCTCCATCGACGCCGACGGCGTGCTGGAAGACCAACACGTGGGAGACGAGAACATCGAGGGCAAATTGAAGAAAATGATTGCCCACGCGGCGGAAACGGAGAACGCGAAACCCGCGCCGCCAGCGGCCAGTCAGGCGGAGGGCAGCGGCAACTGAGCCGGAAAACGCTCGTGCCAATTCGGGTGAACGCTTCCCAAAACCCGGGCTCGAAAAGCTACCACAACTCGCCCCCTTCGCACAAGACTTGCAATTCCCCGCGCTTACCCCTACTATCCGCATTAGAAACCGGCCTGCAAAGCAGGTGGGTGATCAACGCTGGTTGAACCAACATTCAATGAACAGGGGCTCAACTCGACAATCGGTTCTGTGTGCCGTGTCCGCCAGTCCGGAATGCCTAATGAACCGCGGAGAGCTCCACCGTCTTAGGACGGGTTCACCAGCGCATCAACCACGGCCCAGCGGGCCGGATTCTACCCTTCCTTGCAACCCCTGAAAGTACGTCCCAAGACTGGATGCCGTATTCTGACACTGGTGCATCCAGTCCTCTTCCACATCGGTTCGCTCCTCATCCCGTCCTATGGCGCCTCGGCTGCCGTTGGCGTGCTGCTGGCGCTGTTTCTGGCGCAGCACACGGCGTCGAGCGCGGGCGTAGCCCCCCACCAGGTCTGGAATCTCTGCATCACGGCGTTATTCACAGCCCTGGCCGGTTCGCGGCTGCTTCTGGTTGCGCTCAACTTCACCGCTCTCCGCGTTCATCCCGGGTGGCTTCTGGCTCTGGCCATGATTCATCACCCCGTGCTGGCTGCTTTCGCCGCTGGGTCGGCCGGCGTGGCGGCGCTCGTCTATGGCCGCTGGCAGAAGATGCCGTTCGGGGCCACCGCCGACGCCCTGGCCGCGCCCCTGGCCCTGGGATTGGCCTTCGAGCAACTAGGCGCCCTCATGGCCGGCTCCGGTTATGGCGTGGAAGCCGGCTCCGGACTCGCGGCGCGCTGGGCAGTGACCTATTCCAATCCCCTGGCTGCGCTGTGGAGCGGCGTTCCTCTCGGTATTGCACTGCATCCGGTGCAGGCCTACGCCGCGCTTGCCTTCCTCACCCTCGCTGCGCTCCTGCTGGTCTGGCTCCCGCAGCGCCGCCAACAGGGCGATGCCGCTGGACTCTTCCTGCTGGGGTCGGGCGTGGCCATTTATTTCACTGAGTTCTGGCGCGACCCCGAGGGACGGGGCACTCTGCTGGGCGGCGCGCTCAACGGCCCCCAGGCAGCGGCGGTCCCCATGGTTGTGGCGGGCGCTCTGCTGCTGCTCGAACGCAAAGCATCGCGCACACGTACGGAATCCGATAGCGAGGCCGCTCATGGCTAAGAAAACAGCGGTAAAACGCGTAAAGGCGACGGGCAGCGCTTCCAGCCCTGCCATCCGCACACCCAAATCCACTCAACCTTCAATTTCCAAAGCAAGCTCGTTTGTGCACTCTCCAGTCATTGAGCCCGTCCCCGCCATCCCTGAACCCACTCCGGTGCGCACCATCGATGCGCCGGTGGAAGCGGCCGGACAGCGGCTCGACCAGTTCCTGACCGCGCAAATCGAAGGCGTCAGCCGCTCGCGAGTGCAACTGCTCATGGAGCAGGGCGGCGTGCTGGTCGATGGCGTGCGCGAAAAAGCCTCGCTGAAGCTGCGCGGCGGCGAGCACATCGAGGTGACCGGCGAGGCCCATCCCGAGCCCCTCAAGGCCACCGCGGAAGACATTCCCCTGGACGTGGTCTATGAGGACGCCGACCTGGCCGTGGTCAACAAGCCGGCCGGCATGATGGTGCACGCTGGCGCTGGCCAAAATGAAGACGCCCGCAGCAAGGGAACCCTGGTGAACGCGCTGCTCTTCCGCTTCAAAAAGCTTTCTTCGACCGGCGGCGATCTGCGCCCCGGCATCGTCCACCGGTTGGACAAGGACACCAGCGGCCTCATCGTCGTGGCCAAGAACGACCGCACCCATACGGCCCTGGCCGAGCTGTTTTCCTCGCGCCAGATCAAGAAGACTTACATCGCGCTGGTCGAGGGCGTCGTGGAGCGGCCCAAGGGCACCATCAACGCCTCCGTCGGCCGCGATCCGCTCCACCGCACCCGCATGACCGCCAAGCCCCAGGAAAATGCCCGCACCGCCGTCTCCCACTACGAAGTGGTGCGCCGGCTGGTCACGCGCTTCGGCAAATTCACCCTGGTCAAGGTGCACATCGAGACCGGCCGCACCCACCAGATTCGCGTGCACATGGCGTCGATCAACCATCCGGTCGTCGGAGACACGCTCTATGGCGGATCGGGGCAGTTGACCGATCAGGTCGCTTCGCAGGCCGCGCAGTCCAAGTCCGCCCGCCGCAATTCAAATCCCGAGCGTTTGCGCCTGGGACGCAACTTTCTGCACGCCGCGCAACTCGAGTTCCCCCACCCCAAAACCGGCAAGTTGCTGCAACTGGAAGCGCCGCTGCCCGCTGAACTGGAGAGCTACCTGGCCCTCCTTGAAGCCGCGTCGGCGAGCCCAAAGGCATAACCGCCGGGAGCACTGGCACGAACCACGGTTGCGATTGATAAAATGAGGACGCTATGAACAGGAAGATTTCAGGATTCGTGCTCGCTGTGGCGTTTACAGCGGCCGCTCTCGACGCACAGCAACCCGCGGCCCCTCCCGCGGCTCCACCTGCCGCCCAGCCCGCGCCGGCAGCGGCTGCACAAACTCCATCCGCCGCGGCCGCCGATCAGCAGATCGATGCCAATGCACCCGTCGTGCATTTGAATGCCAATGAGGTTAACCTCATCTTCACCGTTACCGACAAGCACGGGCACTATATTCCCAACCTGCGCCAAAGCGACTTTGCCCTGCTCGACGACCAGAAGGCGCCCTCCAAGGTCACCTCCTTCCGGCAGCAGATCAACCTGCCCCTGCGCGTGGGCATCGTCATCGATGCCAGCACCTCCATCCGCACCCGCTTCCAGTTTGAGCAGCAATCGGCCAGCGAATTTCTGCTGTCGGTCATCAAGGCCCGCAGCGATCGCGCTTTCGTGATGGGCTTCGACTCCACGCCGACCATCGAGCAGGACTGGACCAACAACCTGGATGGTCTGCAAACAGGCATCAACCGCCTGCGCCCCGGCGGTGGCACCGCGCTCTTTGACGCCGTCTACACCGCCTGCCGCGACAAGCTGCTGGATGTATCCCGCGGCCAGGAGCCTGTGCGCAAGGCCATGGTGCTCATCTCCGACGGAGAAGACAACCAGAGCCGCGTCCGTCCCGACGAGGCTGTCAAAATGTGCCAGCGCGCCGAGACCATCATCTACGCCATCAGCACCAACTGGACGCCCACCCGCGGCCAGGGCGACAAGGCGCTGTCGCAGATGGCCGATGCCACCGGTGGCCAGGTCTTCTTTCCTCCCACAGCCGAGGAAATGTCAAACAGCTTCCACGACATCGAAGAGGAACTGCGCAGCCAGTATGCGCTGACCTATGTGCCGGCGGATTTCAAGTATGACGGCGGATTCCGCCCCATCTATCTCTATAGCAACGACCGGCGTTACCAGGTCCGCGCCAAGAAGGGCTACTTCGCGCCGCGCCAGTAACAAAGCCTGCAGTTGGTCGGTAGCCCACCTGCCCGTAGAAGTCAGCCCAACCACAGAAAATGGGTGCCCCAGCTGGCAGGAAAAGTCAGGCCAACCACAGAAAATGGGTGCCCCAGGTGACGGGATAAGTCGGCCCAACCAAAGAAAATGGGTGCCCCAAGTGACGGGATAAGTCGGCCCAACCACAGAAAATGGGTGCCCCAGGTGCCTCGCTTTTGGGCACCTGGGAAACCACAGACCTTGGCAGGCCGGTTTTGCTCTTCCCGACATGTGTCGTGATGAGTAGACCGGGCGGGTGGCTCCGGTCCCGATCATCGTTTCCAAGGGCCGGGGATATCGATACGATGCAAGCGCCGACGCCAATTCGTCTGCCATATACCCCTACGACGCCACCCCACGCTTCTCTTTTCAGCGAAGCGTCTGCCATACCCTCAAATTCCACCGGCAAAGAACGAGACTCAGAATCAGCCAATGCCTACTTTGGACCCTGCGAATTCGCTCTGAGCCTGGCAAGGTCCCTTTGCGTAGATTTCAGCCCCATCCGCGCATAATGTCTTTACGGAAGCTCTGCATAAGTTCGCTTTGTAACAGGGCATGCCTTTAGTCGTGCCGTAAGTGGCACAAAAGGAGTGGGCTTTAGCCCCTGAGGGAAAGTAGTTAGAAAATCGGACACTTGATCAGAGGTTCTTCAAGCACCACCCTTCAGCTCGTCCCGTTTCAGAACAGGACCGCCCTCTGCTGTCCGCATTTGCTCCACCCTTCGATTCTTTCTCTTCATCTCTCACCGATTTCTCCCCCCATGCGATGAAATAGACGAGTGCGATTCCAAGAGTTCTCCAATGCGCTCGCCGTCACGGCATCGTCTTTCTGAGCGGATGCCGCCAGGGGCGCCAGGGAATCGGACAGGCCGCGGCAAGGCTGTGCGGACAGGGGGGATGCGGTGATCCGGCAGGCAATATCGTGTGACATCTGTGGAACGGAGAAGAAACAGACCAACCACTGGTTTGTGGCCCACGACCAGGGGGGAGAGTTGCGGGTCAGCGGTTGGAGTTCCCGCAATCGCTTGCGTCCGGGGACAAAGCACCTGTGCGGGCAAACCTGCCTGCACAAGCTGGTGGACGAGTTTATGGCCAGAACGCTGGCTGGGCGCGTACAGCCGCCCGCGGCGGAAGGGGCCAAGGCCGGGGAACAGACCCCGGGCATCGACGCCAGCTTGACCTCGGGCGCAGCCTATCAGGACCAGGACTTCGAATCCTCAGCGCGGCTGATTGAGACGCCCGCTCCGCCTTCCGTGTCCCGGCCGCCGCTGCGGATGCCCGAACTGGTGCCCGCGGCGTCCAGGGCGCATGCGGCCGAAGCCGTCGTCACGCCGGAGGAGCCCCCCCGCTATACTTCGCGCAACTGGCGCGCCGAAGCTTGGGAGCGCGAACGCGATCGGGAGTTGCACGGCGCCGAGCGACCTTCAGAGATCTCCGCCCGCCGCCGTTCAAATTGACGGCAAATGCAATCGGATTGTGAGGCTGTCGTGTGGATGGATTTGGTTCTGTTTCTTCTGGCCCTGTTTCCGCTGGCCTTCTCCAACCAGGTTGCTTGCAATGAAATGGAAGACAACCGCGGCCCGAGCTGACTCGATCACTCACTGACTTGTTGAGTTCCTGCCCGCGCCACCAGGCGCAGAAAATCGCTCTCTCCGAGGATGCGAATAGCCTGTCCTCTGGCCATGAGCTGTTCCGCCATCAAGTGCTTTGAACTCTTTTGAGGACCGGTCCTCCTCTGCAGAGTCCGTCCGCCCACCACCAGCAAGGTGGTGTGCCGGTTGACGCCACTTTCCACCGAGCATCCAGCGGCTGCGGCCGCGTCGGCGGCTTCAGGCCGGGAAATCGACAACGATCCGGTAAACACCAGAACTTCGCCGAATAACTCACCTTCCGGATTGCCCTCTCTCCTGACTTGCTCCGGATAACTTCTCACACGCCTTGGCGCAGGTACGGTGGACACAATTGGTTCCGCTGCGCGGACAAGCCACTGCCGGGGGCTGAGTCCGGTTTCGGCCATGGCGCGGAGCACCAGCAAGCCGGCGCATCGCGCATCTTCAAGCGCATCGTGGGCCTGATAGACGATGCCAAAATGCCGCGCCAGGTTGGTGAGCCCGTACCCCGCCTTGGAAAACTGCGGCCACGCGATCCGGACCACGCGCGTCGAATCGAGCCAGGTGTATTCGCAGCTTTCCATGTGGGAGCGGTCGCAGGCCTTGCGCAGGGCGATGCGGTCGAAGGTGGTGTGAGATACGACAATACAGTCACGCAGCCGGGAGTGGATTTCGGGAAAAACCTCTTCCCATGTGGGCGCATTCCGCACCTGATCCTCGTCAATGCCATGGATGGCCACGTTGAAGAAATTGAAATCGTCCTCCGGGTTAACCAAAGTTACCCATGAGTCAACTAACTTGCCGTCACCAAAAGATGCAATGCCGACCTGGCAGATGCTGGACGAATCCGGGTTGGCCGTTTCAACATCGATCACTACGAAATCCACTTGTCTTTTATCCCCATGGTTGAGATTTGATTTGAGTGAAGCTCCAAAGGTATCACTCTCTAGCCCGTTGCCGGCCCGTTTTCAAGCAGCGCCATCAGTCCTGCTTCGTCGATCACTGGAACCTTGAGTTCTCGCGCCTTGTCGAGCTTTGAGCCGGCGTCTTCCCCGGCCACCACGTAACTGGTTTTCTTGCTTACCGACCCGGCAGTCTTTCCGCCCGCCGCCTCAATCTTCGCCTTCGCCTCGTCGCGGGTCAGCGTCGGCAGCGTGCCCGTCAGCACAAACGTGAGTCCCGCCAACTGTGTGGCGCGCAGTTTTTTCTCCGCGGTCATATTCACGTCCGCGGCTTTCAGACTCGCGATCAGCGCCAGGTTGGCCGGTTGCGCAAAAAACTCCAGAATCGCCTGCGAAATACGCGGGCCCACCTCTTCAACCCGTTCCAACTCCTCGGCGGATGCGGCCTCCAGGGCTTCGATGGAGCCGAACTCCTCGGCCAGCAATTCGGCCGTGCGCTCGCCCACAAAGCGAATCCCCAGGCCCATCAGCACCCGCGCCAGTCCCGCGCGCTTGGACCCTTCAATCTCCGCCAGCAGGGCGCGCGCCGATTTCTCAGCAAATCGGTCGAGACCCATCAACTCTTCCTCGGTGAGCTGGTAAAGATCGGCAACGCTCCGGACCAATCCGCGATCCAGCAACTGCTGTACCACCGCTTCGCCCAGGCCCTCGATCTTCATCACGTTGCGATGGCCAAAGTGGAGCAGCGTCTCGCGCAGCTTGGCCGGGCAGTCGGCGTTGACGCAGCGATAGTCCACTTCGCCTTCTGCGCGGACCACCTGCGAATTGCACTCGGGGCAGACGGAAGGGAAGGTGAACGCCAGCGCTCCACGCGGATGCTCCTGGTCCTCGATCACCTCCACCACCTTGGGAATCACGTCGCCGCCGCGCTCCACCTTCACCCAGTCGCCCAGCTTCAGCCCCAGGCGCTCAATAAAGTCCGGATTGTGCAGCGTGGCGCGGCTCACCGTGGTGCCGCCGATGAAGACCGGCGTCAGTTCTGCCACCGGCGTCAGCTTGCCGGTGCGTCCCACCTGCACGGTAATCGCGGTCATCTGCGTTACGCCGGACTTGGCCGTGAATTTGTAGGCGATGGCCCAGCGCGGCGCGCGGCCCGTGTAGCCGAGGCGCTGTTGCGTGGCCTGCGCGTCCACCTTGAAAACTACGCCGTCAATCTCGTAGCCCAGCGCCGAACGCTTCGCCTCGGCGTCGTCGATGAACGCCGTCATCTCCTCTACGGAGGTCACCAGCTTGCGGTGCGCGTTGACGCGGAAGCCGAGCGAAGCCAGCGCATCCAGCGTGGCGCGCTGTCCCTCTGGCCAGAAGTCTCCATCCACGAGGAGAAAGTAAGCGTAAACGTCGAGGCGCCGGTTGGCCACAATGCTCGGCTCCAGCGTGCGCAGCGTTCCGGCGGCGGCGTTGCGTGGATTCACAGCGGCGGGAAGGCCCTGCTGTTCGCGCTCCTCGTTCAATCGTTCAAAAGCGGCCTCGGGCATCACCGCTTCGCCGCGCACTTCGAAGGCCTGCGGTAGGCCGGCCTTCTTCAGCTTGTCCGCCGAAACCGTGAGCGGCACGCTGCGGATGGTGCGAATGTTCGAGGTCACATCCTCGCCGATTTGGCCGTCTCCTCTCGTAATGCCGGTGACAAAGCGCGCGCCGCCATTCGGAGTGGGCCCGTAGCGCAAGGCCACGCTCAGGCCGTCCATCTTGAACTCGGCCACATACTCGACAGGCAGGTTGCCGGCCAGTTCGCGCACGCGTTGGTCCCATGCGGCCAGTTCCTCTGCGGAGTAGGCGTTGTCCAGGCTCAGCATGGGCCGCGAGTGCGCCACCTTCTTGAAGCCCTCGGCAGGCTTGCCGCCCACGCGCTGCGTCGGCGAGTCGGGAGTCAGCAGATCCGGGTGCTCTTGCTCAATGCGCTTCAGTTCGTTCATCAGCGCGTCGTACTGGGCATCGGTGATCTCCGGCGTGTCCAGAACATAGTAAAGGTGCTCGTGGCGGCGCAGTTCTGCGCGCAACTCTTCGGCGCGCTCGGCCGGATTCAAGGGTGGGGTTTCAATTTCGCCCATGGAGGGGATTATAGGAGGCCACGGCGTGGGTCAGGATAGTATGGTTGGCAGAACGCCATGGAACCTGTCACCCACTTTCTAACCGGAGCCTGTATCGGCCGCGCAGGGCTGAACCGCAAGACGGCCTACGCCACCGTGGCTGCCGTCCTCGCCGCTGAAGCCGCTGACATCGACATTTTGTGGGGCCTGGCCGGGCCGGTCGAGGAGTTGAAGCACCATCGCGGCATCACTCACACCTTCCTGGCTGCGCCGATTGTGGCCGGAGTGGTGGTGGGCGCTGTGTGGCTCTTCGATTACTTGCGAAAACGTCGCCGAGCCGCAGTTCTCCGTAAGATTAAAGCGCCCACGCGGTCGGCGGATGCTCCTGTTCCCAGGGAGCCGCAACCGATCCATTGGGGCTGGCTCTATCTAACGGCCTTGATCGCCGCTCTCAGCCACCTGCTGCTCGACTGGTCCAACAACTACGGCCTTCGCCCCTTCTTTCCATTCAACCCGCGCTGGTATGCGGGCAGCTTTGTCTTCATTGCCGAGCCGGTGCTGTGGGCGCTGTTTTTCCTCGCTTTGGTCGTGCCCTGGCTCCTGGGGCTGGTGGGCGGGGAAATCGGCGCACGGCGCACCCCGTTTCGCGGACGGGGCTGGGCGATTTTCGCGCTCTCCGGGATGGTTCTGCTCTGGGGCTGGCGATGGGCAGAGCACGCGCACGCGCGGGCGCTGGTCGACAACACGCAGATCGCCGCGGCCCCTGTGAAGCGCGTTGCCCTGGAACCTTATCCCGTCGATCCCTTCCGCTGGCACGCGATTCTCGAAACTGCGGATTTTTACCAGACCGCCGAAGTGGACACTCTTACCGGCTCCATCGAGACCGATCCCACCGACGATGTGTTCTTCAAGCCGCCAGTGACCGCGGCCACTCAGGCCGCCAAGCGCACCCCGCTGGGCCAGGTCTATCTGGATTGGGGAACATGGGCCGTGGTGCGGGACGCGGGACAAAAGCCAGTGCCCGGCTTTGACCCTCCGCAGCTAGCGCCGGGTCGAACCTGGACCACGGTCGAGTTCACCGACCTGCGCTTCGCCTACTCGTTTCTGGGCGCGGGCAGGGCACCGGAGCGTTCGCCGCTGGGTGGATGGGTCTACATTGTGGACGGCCGCGACGATGCCGGCGAGGGAATGGGCGGCCGGGTGCAGCGCTAGAGCGGTTCCACAATTGCTGTACCCCGAAACCACCTCTGCTGAGTGGCCTTTTCCTTAAGAAAAGGCCACCTTGCAATGAACTCGTAAGGGCACGTGAATTGTGGAACCGCTCTAAATTCGCCGCACCCGGCTGGACCGGCATTCGACCTTGTTATTGCGCCGCCCGTTGAGCGTCCCGCAATTCGTTCAGAGTTGGCTGTGCGGGAAAGTGAAAGTTCTGGATCGTCAGGCTGGTTTGCAAGCGGCGAATTGCTTTGTATTGAGTAAAGGTGACAGGCGTGCCGGGGTCCAGCATCCGCACAGCGCCACCCACGCCATCTCTTCCCCGGTAGGAAGTGAACCCAAAATCCCGCACGGGAACGATATGCATCTCTCCAGGGTTGCCTTCGAGCGATCCCATCCAGTAGCTTCCCGGTTCCACCTGGTTTCCCTGGCTGTGGTATCCCACCTGCCCAGTGCTGATCAGGGTAAGCTGAGGCATCCGCACGGCCGACCTGCAGTTGATCATGCCCAGATCCTTGACCCATGTACAGAGGCCAAATTCGGGCACCTGCACCTCCTGCTGCGACAGCGGAACTGTGGTCGCCCTGGCTGCCTTGATCTGGGTCATCGCCAGCTCCAGGTGAACCGTGACCGGCGTGGATTTGTACTTGTCGTAGACCGCGGACGGAACGGTAATGTCCGCGGATCCGAATTGATCTCCGGGAAGATACTTGATATAGGCACTCTGCCACTTCGAACTCCAGTGGAATCCATCTGGCGCCTCGATCGTGGCCCGCACGCCTTCAGAAGCGATTCCGTCTCCTGCCGAAATTCCCGATAACTCCAGAGGAACTCGTATCCGGTACGTCTTGTTTCCATTCATGTTGTTGGAGCCGATCAGTGAACCGGAATCAGTGGGGCGCAGCACAGATGGGCTGTGGGTAAACTGCACCGGTGCACTGGCGCCAGCAACCGGGTAGGCGCGATTGATCATCCATTGGTCGGGCGCGAGGAACGCTATCGCGCACAGCAGCACCGGGAAGGCAATCAGCAGCGAACGCGAGAGCCAGGTTTTGCGCAGACTGAACTGCAACAGCACCGCCGCGGCGCAGAGGACGATCTCCAGCACCGGGGTGATAAGTCCGCTCCCAGGGCTGGACATCTGGTTCGTGGTCGCCAGGGCCGAGACGGTAACCGCCGCGCCGAAGACCAGCAGAGCACCCAGAAGTGTCAGCGTCATGCGGGAAAAGCTCGAGGTCACGGTGGCGATGGCGATCAGCGGCAGAACCACCGTGGCCGTCATGATCAGCAGATTAGCAAGCAGCCCCGGAATGTTCGGCTGAAGTCGAAAGCCCTCTTCCGCCAGCAGTACGCACTGCGCCAGAAAAATGGGCAGATAGACGAACGCCACCACAAAGAGCAGCTTGGCGGTAAGGAGGCTCGTCCATTCGTAGGGCCGCGTGATCCAGAACTGGGTGTCGCCTACCAATCGCTCCTCGTGGACGGCGCGCGCGATCAGCAGCCACCAGCCAACCGGGATCAGGACAACCAGAAAGCCGAAGAGCGTCGTCAATAACCCGAGAGTCCCGCCGAAACTGGCGGCGCCATCGTTGCGCATGGATACCGCCCAGATGTAGCTGTGGATGAGGACAAAGGCCGCAACCAGCGCCAGCAGGGTGAGGATCTCTGGCCAGAAGCGGCGGACGTCCTTGGTGAAGATGTGCAGGATCTGCTTCATGCGCGTGCCTCCTGGGGTGCGGTCCGGTTGGAAGTGGACGCGGCTGAATCGCGTCCGTTTTTGGCGATCGCCAGAAAAATAGAGCGCAGCGTCATCGGGTCGAACGAGCTGTCGCGCGCCGCGGGAAAAATCTCCGCAAGTTCCTTCTGCGCCACATCCTCTTCATAGCCGCTATGCACAAAGCGGACCAGGCAATCGACGGTCTGGGGCTGGAGCCACGCGGCGGGAAGGTTCTCCGGCAGCGCCTGCGGCTTGTCCAGCGTCACGGTCACTTCGCGGAAGCGGCCACTCAGCACCTGCATCTCTTCTGAGAAGAGCAGCCGGCCCTGTTCCAGGTAGCCCACGTGGCTTGAGAAGCTTTCAATCTCCGCCAGGTCGTGCGAGGAGAGAAAGATGGTGGTCTCCGGTGCGCGCTCCAGCAGGCATTCGATCAGCTCATCGCGCACCAGCGGATCGAGGCCGCTGAACGGCTCGTCCAGCACGATCAGTGCCGGGCGGTAGGCCAGCGAAGCGGCGAAGGCCGCCTTCATCCTCATGCCGCGTGAAAGGTGCTTGAGCTTGCGCTCGAGCGGCAAATCGAACTGGCGCACCAGCTGCGCCTCCAGCGTCCGGTCCCAAGTGGGATAGAAGCCGCGAAAGTAGTCCAGCATCGATCCGGCCGTCATCCCTTCCGGCAGTTCCTGGTTTTCTGAGACGTAGCCGATGCGCTCGAAGGCCTTTCCCTTGAGGCAAAGCGAATCTGTTCCTAAAACCATGGAGTGGCCCGCGGTGGGGCGAAAAATGTTCATCAACAGCTTGATCATGGTTGTCTTGCCCGCGCCATTGGCGCCTACCAGCGCATAAATGGCGCCTTCGGGAACAGCCAGGTCGACGTGGTCCAGGGCGAGTGTGCGTCCGAATCTGCGGGTCAGCCCCTCGGTGCGAATCGTGGCTTTCATCATTGCTTGCTGCCTCCGTCTTGTGGCTTCGCGGCGAGGTGGAATGCGCGCTTTGTTTCGTCGCCGCTCAGGTTTTCCCAGTGCGCGGAGATGGAGTCCAGCATCTCCGCCAATTCGATTCCCAGCCGTTTGGCTTCAACCACAAGTTCCTCGATCTCGTGCCCCAGCAGCTGGGTGCGCTCTTTCCGTGTGGAATCGGGAAGTGCGGCCACCACCGTGCCAATGCCGGGACGGGTTTCGAGCAGCCCCTCGTTGACCAGGTGCGCAACGATTTTGTGGGCGGTATTGGGATTGATCTTCAGCTCCTTGCTCAAGGCGCGAACGGAAGGAAAAGGGTCGCCCGGGCGCAATTGACCGGAGACCATGGCCCTTGTCGATGCGTAGACGACCTGCTCAAAGAGCGAGACGCCGGCGCGAAAGGTGACGCGGAAAGGGATCATGCGTGTACTATAACGGCTAGTACACTTCGTGCGAAATATTTATTTTTACTGCAGCGACAGATCGGGGATTCCGGAGGGAGCAGGGGGTTTTAACCCCCTGAAAATAGGCAAAACCCGTGGGCCTTTAGGCCCGGGAATGTGCTCCGATTCCGAGAAACTGAACGAAATCCAGCAGTAGTATTTTGCAGTTGTGGAAAAACCGGTCCCAGTCAGGCAGGCGTGATTATTCCCTTGACAGGACGATTCGTAATGGTACGATTCGTACTATGAGTCGTTCGGAGATTGCCTTGCTGGGTTACGCGCTGCTGGGATTGCTCCACCAGAAGCCGGCCTCCGGTTACGACCTGCGCAAGATCTTCACCGAGACTCCGATGGCCGGCTACAGCGACAGTCCGGGGGCCATCTATCCCGCGCTGCGCCGGCTGGAAGATCAAAAGCTGGTGCACGGCACAGTCGAGTCCGCTTCCGGGCTCAGGCAGCGCAAGGTCTTTAGCGTTACGCCTGCCGGAATGGCCGCGTTGAAGAAATGGCTGACCAGCCCCTTCGGCCCGGAGGACGTGGCCAGGCGCCTGAACGAGCTGATGCTGCGATTCGCGTTCCTTGACCAGGTGGCGGGCGAGGCGGCGACTTTGCGCTTCCTCCAGTCCTTTGAAGCTGCATTGAATCTCTATCTCCCAACCCTGCGGGAGTTCCTTGAAAAACATGCCGCATCCATGCCGGCCTCGGGCAGGCTGGCGCTTGAAAACGGCACTCTGGGCTATGAGGCGCAGCTTCAGTGGGCGTCGCGCGCAATCGACTTTTACAAGAACAGGGAGAAACCACGATGAAACTTCCAGTGATTCATTCCAAAACCGCCGCGGTCGCCATCGGTTTCTGCGCCGCCTGCATGAGGTTTGCGCCCCGCGCGGCTCTTCTTCTGTTTTGCCTTGGCATTTCCAGCCCCGAGCATCTTCTGGCGCAGAGTCCGCAACCGGCGGCTGCGCCCGCTTCTCAGCCCGCCCTGGAGCGCCATTATCGCGAGGGCGAAACCGTGGCTTACAAAATGACCGGCGTGAACCAGGGCCACCAGGGAACCATTCGCTACGAAGCGCGCGCCGAGGGCGTGGTAAAGAAAGCCGCCTCCGGAATCTTCTTTGAAGAATTCGCATGGAAGGATCTGCATCTGAACGGTGCGGAGTTTGATCTCTCGCCTGCCAGCCGCGAGCTTCGCGAGTCTGTGTCTCTGGACTCCAAGTTTCCCTTCACCATTCCCGATCTCAGCAAGGTTCAGCCCATTCTCATCGGACCGATCACTGATCTTCTCGCGTTCTATGCCGACACCATGCTTTCCATGAGCCAGAAGGAACTGGTCCACGCCGGAGATCATGTCTACGTCAAGAACGGAACGCCGAACTCATGGGCCGATGGCTCGTATGTCATCTTCGGCCAGGACTCCATCGACTTCGATATCACCCTCCTGTCGATCGACCCATCCGCGCAGATCGCCACTCTTGTGGTCCGCCACCTGCCTCCCGCGCAGTCGCAGATCAAGTTCCCGGCAGCATGGATGCAGGAACCGGTCGGCCAATCCCTAAACAACTGGGCCGAGGTACAAAAGGGGCAGGATGGCAAGTTCGCCGCCCAAGTGGGCAGGGAGACGTTTGAAGCCCACATCAAAATTGCTCTTGCTTCCGGACGCATTGTTTCGGCGACGATGGACAATCCCGTCGAGGTTCTGGAGCGCACCTGCAACGATGCTGCGTTGACCGATTGCGGTTCGCCGGCTCGCTACGGAATCCGCCGCCAGATCACGCTCGACGCTCAACCGTGAGACGGTCTGCAGCCGCAGTCCAGAACTGCTCCTGCCTGAAGGGAAGAAACTTCCGGCCCTCAAACAAACACCAGTTGAACCCGACGCGCACAATTTGCCACGCTTTTTCGCCGTCCCGAGCAAAATTGGCCCTGGACGAAAAGAATTGTTGATCTTGTGAAACTCTGGGTTGACCGGGAGGCGCCTGACCCGCAGAATGAAAACAGCCCGTCTGGCTCTCTGGGGCATTTCCCCGCCCGGAGATCCCGCAATCCCAAAACCTGAGGTGTTCATGCCCGCTTATCTGCTATTGCTCGTTGCCGTGTTGAGCCGTCTTCTGCCCCACGCGGGGTGGCTCAACTTCACCGCGGTAGGCGGCGCTCTGCTTTACTTTGGCGCGCGGCGCCCGTGGCGCGAGATGCTGGTTCCGCTGGCTGCCCTCATCGCCACCGACTACGCCCTCACCGTCTACAGCTACCATTACGCCTTCCTGTGGCAGGGCTATGTAACCACCTGGGCGTGGTACGCGATGGCCATGGCGCTGGGACAGATCCTGCTGCATGCGCGCACCACTTTTGTTCGCGTGGCTGCCGGCGCGCTGCTGGGGCCGACCTCGTTCTTCGTGGTCTCGAATTATGCGGTCTGGGTGGGCAGCGTGACCTATCCTCACACGCTCTCCGGTCTGGCCACCTGCTTCGCAGCCGCCATCCCGTTCTATCGCAACGACCTGCTCTCGACCGCCATCGTCGCCGGCGCCGCCTTTGGCGTTCCAGTGCTGGTGCGGAGGATGAACGCGGCGCGCACCCTGGCGCCTGTCACGACGTCTGTGCCGCGGGGATAGTTGAAGAAACGCCACATCGCCCGCGGCTCCAATACGGCGCTACAATCCTTTTGACTGGAGGAGAGCCATGGCAGCCGCGGCGCAACCCACTTACGTGCCCCTTGAGACCTACCTGGCCAGCTCCTTTGAGCCGGACGCTGAGTATGTGGACGGCGTGATCGAGGAGAGGCCCGCGGGCGAGTACGACCATTCATCCTGGCAACATGCGATTGAGCTTTGGTTTGCCCAACATGCCACCGAGTGGGGCATTCGTGTTCGTCCGGAATTGCGCGTTCAGGTGAATGCCGGCAACTTCCGCGTTCCCGACGTCACCATCCTCGACCGCAATCTCCCCGTCGAGCAGGTGATTACCCATCCACCCGTTGCGGTTTTTGAGATTCTCTCGCCGGAAGATACTGTCACCCGCATGATGACCAAGCTGGCCGACTACGAGCGAATGGGCATCCGGACAATCCTGGTGCTCGATCCCAATGGCCGCCATTTCCGCTACGCCGCTGGCCGGCTGGAGCCTCTGCCCGCCGAGCCATTCGAGTTTCCCGGCAGCGCTTGCCGCTTCGACCTTGCAGAGATTGAGAAACTGCTGGACTGAGCGGAGTTTTGAAGGCGCTCGTTAATCTTCCAGCAGCTTCCCCGCCCGCTTCTTCCGCATCCACCACCAGGCAAAGGCCCCAATCGCCAACACGCCCACAACCGCGCCCACGGTCGGTCCATGGTGCGCCACGATGCCCACTGCGCCCGGTCCCAGCTTAAGTACCAGCAGCGAGAGCAGCAGCCAGCGGACCATGCGGCCGCAAAAAACGGCCAGCATGAAGGGGATAACCTGCATCTCGAAAACGCCTGCGGCAAAAACAAAGGCCTTCCACGGCGTCGGCGGGGGCAGCATGGAGGGAATCATCATGGCCAGGAATTCCTGGTTCTCAAAGCGGGCCCGCATGCGCTCATAGCGCGCGCGGTTCACGCGCTTCAGCAGGAAAAGCTCCCCGCCCGCGCGTCCCAGCCCATACGGCAACAGGCCGCCTACCGCCGAACCAGCGGATGCCAGCAGGCAATAGAGCCAGAAGTGGCCTTGGTCGTTCCACACCCAGCCGGCGATAAACAGGTCCATCGGGACAGGAATGGTCGAGGAGTCGAGCAAAGCGGCGGCGCCCGCCCCCCAGAAGCCCAGCTTGGCCAGTAGCAGGAGCGCAATCTTCCATTTGGCCATCAAATGAACAATAAACAGCTTCAAACAGGGTCCCTTTCCGCCCGCTAATCCGTCTTACAGAGTATAGAAACCATTGTAAGGGTGACGGCGGCGGGCACAGGTTTCGCCGGAATGAGAGAATAGAAGGAAAGGAATCTAAACGAAGCCGGCGGCGGGTGTTTTCCTGCATCGGTTTCCCAGGAACGAATGCCCACCAGCGAAAAGCCAACCGATGCAAGCAAGCCCAACGGGCCGGAAGAAACAGGCCTGACCGCCGGTCCTGACCACGGCAGCCCGGTCCCGGCCGAATCGCTGCCGGATCAGGAGCAGCGCGAAGCTGACTCCGCGGCTGGGCGCAGTTCGCGCTGGGTAGACTACGACACCCACGAACTGCTGCAAATGATCAGCGATCTCGAGGATGAGCGTCGCTGGGCGCGCCTGCGCGAAGGCATCTGGCTCGCTATCCTGTTGCATCTGCTGTTACTTTCGGCCATCACCTGGATTCCCAAGTACATCTTCCAGGTGCCGCAGGTCATCGATCCGATCGACGCCATCAAGCAGCGTAAGGACCTCACCTATCTGGATCTGCCGCCCGACGCGCTGCGCAATTTGCAGCCCAAGGTCACCATCAAGCCGCTTCCCTCCAAGCCCACGGTCATCGACAAGAAGACGCTGGAAGAGATGAACCAGCCCAAGCCGCCTGCGCTCGCACCTCAGCCCGCGCCGCAGCAAGCCCCGGCGCAGCAGGCTCCCCCCATCTCCACACCTCCTCCCTCCACGGCGCAGCCGCAGATGGAGGCGCCGCATCCGGCCGCCGTGCCGGCCCGGCCCAACTTCGCCATGGGTTCGGCCAACCCCGCAGACCAGTTGCGCGACGCCATGAAGGGCTCCTCCCGTAATGCTGGCAGGGGCGGTTACAATCTTCCCTCCGGCGGCGGACTGGCCATGCATCCCGGCGCCGGAAGCGGCGGCGTCGAGGTCCTCTCTGACACCCAGGGCGTGGATTTCAGCTCCTGGCTCCTGCGCTGGCACCACGAGACGCAGCACACCTGGGACCCTCTGATTCCCGACGAAGTGAACCCGCCAATTTATAAAAAAGGCCAGGTCCTGATTCACTTCAAGGTCCTGCCCAACGGCAGGCTGATGGATGGCAGCATGAAACTGGAAGGCAGCTCCGGCGATGTGGCCTTGGACCGCGCAGCCTGGGGTGCTTTGACCGGCTCCAACTACGCTCCTCTGCCCAGGGAATTTCATGGGCCGTTCCTGGAACTGCGGGCCCTGTTCATGTACAACATGGAACTGAAGAGGTAAGTTGGCGCGGCGTTGAATCTGGCCGCTTCATTTCTCGCTTTTTGGAAACGACAACGAGACGTTCCGTCCCCCGTAGAGAATACGGAGAACCGCGACGGAGTTGGCGTGGCTCACGCCTTGTGTGCCACGCGTTCCTGATGACGGGCGCGAAGGGCTGCTAAGACCGAAGCTGCGGAAATGGCGCCCTCCGGGTTGGCTTGAAGCGCATCGTAAGCGGTCACAACCTCCTCGCGCAGCCAGCGTTCCACCGCAGCATCCCGCTCCTCCAGGGCGCGCAAGCCGGCGCGCACCACTTCGCTGGCCGAGGCGTAAGCTCCAGACTCCACTAGGCGATCAATGAAACTGACCTGCGCGCCCGGCAAGCTGAAAGTGCGTTTTTCGCAGGGGGAAGTTGCCATGACTCTATGCTCCTGGAAAGAAGTTAAGTACGAGTATGAAGAAATCATACCGTCTTTGGCAGGACAATGGCATTTTACGTCCTTGTGACTTCGGGCGTGGGCACTTCTGCCCTGTCTTGCTCTTCGCTGGGCTGTCTCCCCTGCGGCAAGGTGATGCCGTCCTGCAGCAGAAGCGCCTCGTAGATCGGAATGCGGCGCCAGTGGCGCGCCAGGGCGTAGGCGCTCATATTGGCGATCATCAGGGGCAATATCAGGCCGTAGCCGCCGGTCATCTCGAAGACAATCAGCACCGAGGTCATGGGCGCGCGGACAATGCCGGCGAAGGCCGCGCCCATGCCCACCACGGCAAACGCGCCGATGGCGTCCGAGGAGTGGTGGAAGACCGCCACGTCGATATAGCCCACCGAGCCGCCCAGCATGGCCCCCATGAACAGCGCCGGGGCAAAGATGCCGCCCGCGCCGCCGCTTGAATAGGAAAAGACCGTGGAGAGCAGCTTGAGCCCGCAGAAAGCCGCCATTGCCGTCACGGGCAGCACGCCCATGGAGCCGGTCAGCGCCAGCGTCAGCGTCTTGTAGGGATCCCCCGCGATGCCGTTCAGGTGAAAGAGCGCCAGCGAGGCCACGGCCAGGCAGCCCACCCCCAGCCCGCCGATGGCCGGATGCACCCATTTCGGAATCACCGTCAGCCGCCCGAATTGAGCGCGCAGCCAAAGCAGCAAGTCGGTAAAGGTGACGGAAACAATCGCGGCCAACAGGCCAAGCAGGGCATACCAGATCAGCGACGAGGAATTGGTAAGCGTGTAGATGCGGTTCACGTGGAAAATCGGGTTTACGCCCAGAATCGTATGTTCCACCACCGCAGCCAGCGCGGCGGCCACAATCACGCCGGAGAGCATGGTCTGGTCCAGGTCGCCGATCAGCTCTTCCAGCGTGAAAGTGACCGCGGCGATGGGCGCATTGAAGGCTGCGGCAATGCCGGCCGCCATCCCCACTGAGGCCATGCGCCGCCGGTTTTGGGGGCTCAGCCGAGCCGCGCGGGCCAGCGCGTTGCTCACCCCGGCGCAAATCTGCACCGTCGGCCCTTCCAGACCCAGCGAGGCGCCCGAGCCAATCTGCAGGACGCACATGAAGAATTTGCCAAGGGTGTCCTTGACAGAGACAAATCCGAATTGCGTGGCGTAAGCCACCTTCACCTGGGGAATGCCGCTGCCCGCCGCGCCAGGAACGAAGTAGGTGAGGCAAAGCCCCGCCATCAGGCCACCCAGCGTCGGGCTCAGAATTGTCCACCAGATCCACGAGTTTCCGGGGGCCGCGTTGGCGCGGTTGATGAACAGCGCCTCGGCCCATCCAATGGAAAGATGGAAACTCACCGCGGCCAGCCCGCAGAGACCTCCGGCCAAAATGGTGACCGCCAGCAATCTCTGCGGCTCATTGGGCATCCGGCGCATCAGCCAGGCCAGAAAGCGCGCGTATAAACCGCTGAATCCGATCCAATAATCCAATTTCAGAGAAACCTCACAGGGGAATCTGCTTGCTCTCCAAGTATAGGAGCAGGCGTCCCGCGAGGATTGACGCTTGACTTCGTTCTATACATTGTTTCGCGTGACTCTACGGCTTGGGCTCCGTGCTCTGCATGAACTCAGCCAGGTAGTCCTTCCACACCGCCGCAGTCGTGTGCGTACCGTGGCCGCGCGTCATGTCGGAAATAGGCAGCAGGATGAAGCGCGCATTCGGCATGAGCTTCACCATCTTTTCTGCAATGCCCAGCTCCGGCGGGTTGATGTAGTCGTCCGCGGAGTTGATCCACAGCACCGGAACCGTGATCCGGTCCAGGTGCGGGCTGGGATTGTAGTTGCGGCTGGCGTTCCAGTAGAAAATCATGTCGTTGGCGTCGGCCGAGGCCAGCGAGCGCTTGAGATAGTTGTCCGCATACTGCTCGGCCAGCATGCGCGTCGGTGCCGTCTTCTGCATTTGCAGCGGACTCGATCCCATGATCATCGACAACTCCACGGCGTTGCGCAGCCCCTGCACAGGCTCACTCTTGTATTCGCCATCCATCCACGCGGGGTCCTGCCTGATGGCCTGAATCGCCATGTAGCGCATCATGCGGTTGCGCCCGGCAATTTCGACCGGCAGGCAGGCGAAGGGCGCCAGCGCATCGGCAAATCCAGGATAGGTTTCTCCCCACACAAACGATTCCATGCAGCCCATCGACGTGCCCAGAATCAGCCGCAGGTGGTCGATCTTCATCGCGTCCAACATCATCCTCTGGCTGCGTACCATGTCGTCGTAGTCGTAGGCAGGGAAGTGCGCGTGCAGCCCGTCGGAAGGCTTCGAGCTTTCGCCGTGGCCAATGTCATCGGGCAAAATCAGATAGTATTTCGCGATGTCCAGCGGCGCGCCGGGAACGAACAGCACGTTCGAGAAGACAGGATTGAGCAGCGAATGCGCGTTGCCGCCGGTGCCGTGCAGCAGCAGGATGGCGTTATCCGTGTGCCCCTGCGCGTTCACGTGCGGTGTGCCCAGCGTCAGGTAGTGCAGCTTGAGCTGTGGCAGCGATTCGCCGCTCCCGAAGTGGAAGTCCGGCAGCAGGACGGTGCCGTCTTGTGTCGGCCACACATTCGCCAGAGCCTGAGGAGCGGCAGGCGCACTTGCCGGGGTAGCAGAGTTGTTCTGGCCTGAAGCAGCCACGCCGAGCAGAAGTGAGACAACCATCAAAGCGGATGCACCGCGCAGGTTCATGCAAGGCCTCCTACTTAACGTTTCAGGTTACATCGCAAGATAGCCCGGAAAAAACAAATCCCCAGGCTCGGAATTCGAAGCCTGGGGATTTGCAGCAACTGTTTCAGACTACAGTCGTAGGTCGATGTTTCCGGAGGGAGCGGCTGGCGCCCCCTCGGAAATGAAAAAAACAGCAGTCGCAGATCGATCGGTCCGGAGGGAGCAGGGGGTTTTAACCCCCTGAATATGGGCGAAACCCTTGGGCCTTTAGGCCCGGGCATCTGCCCCACCCCGAGAACCTGAACGAAATACAACCGCAGGGTTAGTAGCGATAGCTATCCGGCTTGTACGGTCCCTCGACCGGCACGCCGATGTAGTCGGCCTGCCGCGCCGAAAGCGTGGTCAGCTTGACGCCGATCTTCTCCAGATGCAGCCGCGCCACTTCTTCGTCCAGCTTCTTGGGCAGCACATACACGCCCACCTTGTAGGTGTCCTTGTTGGCCCAGAGATCCAGCTGCGCCAAAGTCTGATTGGCGAAGCTGTTGCTCATCACAAAGCTGGGGTGGCCGGTAGCGCAGCCCAGGTTCACCAGCCGCCCTTCAGCCAGGATGAAGATGCAATGGCCGTCGGGGAAGGTGTAGTTGTCCACCTGAGGCTTGATGTTCAGCTTGACCACGCCCGGCTCTTCATTCAAGCGGTCCATCTGGATCTCGTTGTCGAAGTGCCCGATGTTGCAGACGATGGCCTGGTCCTTCATGCGCTTCATGTGTTCGAGAGTGACAATGTCCACGTTGCCGGTGCAGGTAACGTAGATGTCGCCGCGGCCCAGTGTCTCCTCGATCGTCGTAACTTCAAAGCCTTCCATCGCCGCCTGCAGCGCGTTGATGGGGTCCACTTCGGTCACGATCACGCGCGCGCCCATGCCGCGCAGAGAGTGCGAGCAGCCCTTGCCCACGTCGCCATAACCGCAGACCACGGCCACTTTGCCCGCAACCATCACGTCGGTGGCGCGCTTGATGCCGTCCGCCAGCGACTCGCGGCAGCCGTACAAGTTGTCGAACTTCGACTTGGTCACGGAGTCGTTCACGTTGATGGCCGGAACCAGCAGCGTGCCCTGCTCCATCATCTTGTAGAGCCGGTGTACGCCCGTCGTGGTCTCTTCTGAAACGCCGCGCCAGTCCTTGACCACGTCATGCCAATGCTGCGGGTTTTCCGCATGAACTTTCTTCAGCAGGTCCTTGATCACCTGTTCTTCGTGGCTCTCGGCGGGTCCGTCCACCCACTTGTCGCCGTTCTCCAGTTCATAGCCCTTGTGGATCAGCAGGGTCGCGTCGCCGCCATCGTCCACAATCAGTTGCGGCCCCTTGCCGCCCTTGTGGCTCAGCGCGCGCCAGGTGCAATCCCAATACTCCTCCAGCGACTCGCCCTTCCAGGCAAACACCGGAACCCCGTCGGCAGCAATGGCCGCGGCGGCATGGTCCTGCGTGCTGAAGATGTTGCAGCTCGCCCAGCGCACTTCCGCGCCCAGGCTCACCAGCGTCTCAATCAGCACCGCGGTCTGGATCGTCATGTGCAGCGATCCGGTGATGCGCACGCCGGCCAGCGGCTTGGCGGCCGCATGTTTGCGCCGAATGGCCATCAACCCCGGCATCTCGTGCTCGGCGATAGCGATTTCCTTCCGGCCCCATTCGGCCAGCGTCAGGTCGGCGACTTTATACTCCGTAGCCTTGATTTCCAGAGTTGGTGCAGCCATTCAAAATCTCCTTTATCAACAAATCGTGATATGTTGATAAGTAACAGATCGATCCCTATGGCGTCAATCGTAAAAACCCTGCGCGCGGCCGCCGATCCCAATCGGCTGCGTCTTTTGCTGCTCCTCGAGGCCGAGGAACTTTCCGTGGCTGAATTGCAAGAGATTCTGGCCATGGGCCAGAGCACCATCTCCACCCACCTTTCGCAGTTGAAGCAGGCGGGCCTGGTCGAAGACCGGCGCACCGGCAAAAACAATCTCTACCGCCTCACCACCTCCGGTGGGGGTGGCGTTTTGGTCCAGTTGCTCCAACAGGCAAAGCAGGAGATTCCCGAGGCCGGGCAAGACCGAGCAACCATGCCGCGGGTCCTCAAAAAGCGCCAGGACAAGATGCGCAGCTTCTTTGACAGCGTGGCCGGCCGTCTGGGCAAAAACTATGTCCCCGGCAATTCCTGGAAGGGCCTGGCCGAGGCGCTGCTCCGTCTGATGCCTCCCCTGGTGGTTGCCGATCTGGGCACCGGCGAAGGCCGATTCGCTCTCCTGTTGGCCCAGCGCGCGGCCCGGGTCATTGCCGTCGACAACTCCGCAAAAATGATCGAGATTGGCCGCGAGCAGGCTCTCCGCAACGGCATCGAAAATGTCGAGTTCCGCCTCGGCGATCTGGAGCAGGTCCCCATCGACGACGAAGCCGTCGACCTGGTCTTCTTCTCGCAATCTCTGCACCACGCCCTGCACCCGGACCGCGCCATTGAAGAGGCTTCACGGATTCTGCGGCCCGCGGGACGCATCGTCGTCCTCGATCTCGTCCAGCATCGCTTCGAAGAGGCGCGCGAACTCTACGCCGATGAGTGGCTCGGCTTCAGCGAATCCGAACTGGAGGCGATGCTTGAAAAAGCCGGCTTCGGCAACGTGCAGACTTCTGTGGTGCACAAGGAGTCCGAAACGCCCCACTTCCAGACGCTGCTGGCGATCGGGGACAAGATAAGACACAAGCCATGCGGCCAGGCTTCGGTTTAAACCGGCTGGGTGCTATTGCGGGACCGGGGAAACCCGCGTTTTAGACGCGCTCCAGGACTGCAAGCAGATTACAGCTCAATGGTCTGGAGCGGAACCCCTCACCTGTCTCGGCGACTGACAGCAAGCGCAGAAAGAAACTGCCCGTGTGCCATATGAGGGAACGAATCAGGCTGAACAGGCCATGCACGATAGGTGCTTCTTCCTTCACGGCTAACACTCCGAAAGAAGCTGTTCCAGCCAGTTGACGCAGACTGCTTCGTGTGAATGCCAGTTCATGCGTCAGGTCGCCGTAGAGGACCGCGCCGGGAAACAGGCCTTCTCCGTTAGGAACATGAACAATGAGCCGTCCACCTGGAGCCAGGATGCGATGCAGATTGTCCATGAGCGCCAGCAGGTCTGGCTTCGTGAAGTGCTCAAGAATATCGAAGGCGATCACTACATTGTAGGTTTCGTCCGGAACTCCCCGGAGGAATGCATTGACGTCCTGGCAGTGGACATCCTCAAGTCCGAGATGCCGGGCCAGTTCGACTTGCTCAGAGGAAACGTCTACTCCCGTAACGCTGCGGTACTGGGCTTCCCGCAAGGCAAGCAAAATCGCGCCGTACCCGCAACCCAAATCGAGAATGCGCGCCGTTCTGTCCGGCGGCATGCAAGAGGCAATCATCCATCGGAGATACGGAAATCTTTGAGCGAGGGCGATCTTCACCGATTCTGCGTTGAGTAGCACATGCTGGGTCAAGTAATGGTCATAAAGTCGCGTCTTGAACTCAGCGTTCATCCGGCTGTCTGCATCCGTCAAATGAGCCTCCTCGGCGATCACTTGCACTCTTCTCAATTGAACTTCGGTTGGAATTATAGTATCGCAGCGAGGATGAGCCTTTCATTCCCTGCAAATATCCGGGAGACTTCGTAAACGAGCATTGGATGTGAATTGAATTCAGCTTGCACAGAGCCGAGGCCACGCCGATCGTCAAGGACGGCGCGCTTCCGCTTCCAGCAATTGCCGCTTGCGCTCCACGCCCCAGCGGTAGCCGGTGAGCGAGCCGTTGACGCCCACCACGCGGTGGCAGGGAACCATCAGAGACACGCGGTTGGTGGCGCAGGCGCGGGCCACGGCGCGCGTGGCGTTGGGGTTGCCCAGCTCACGCGCCAACTGGCTGTAACTGCGCGTCTCGCCCCGCGGAATGGCCCGCAGCGCCTGCCACACGCGCAGTTGGAACGCCGTGCCGCGCAGATCCATCTGCAGCGGCGCCAGCTTTGCGGAGGAATCTGTCTGGCCGGAAACCACACGCAGCGCTGCCTCTACCATCTTGACCAGCGATGGATCGGCTCGCACGGTGGCCAATGGGAACTCCTCGCGCAGGCTGGTCTCGGCCTCGGCGGCGGTAGCTCCAAGCGCCAGCCAGCACAGTCCGCGCTCCGTCGCTCCCACAATCACCCAGCCAAACGGCGAAAGGGCGGAAGCGAAGGCGATCTCTTCGCCGCGGCCTCCTTGGGCAAAGCGTGCGGGCGTCATGCCCAGTTGTGCGCCTTCATATGCGCGGCTGGGCGAGCCGAATCCGGCTTCGTAAATTGCTTCGGTCACTGTGTCTCCTTGTTTCAGCGCGCTGCGCAGACTCCGCGCCTTGAGCGCCCGTTGATAGGCCAGCGGGCTTACGCCCAACTGCTGCTTGAAGAGCCTCTGCACGGTGAATGGGCTCAGATGGACAAGCCGTCCCAACTCAGCCAGCGGCACGGGACGGCCGATGTTGGCCTCGATGTGCGCGCGGATCCTGTCCACAGACCCGCCCCAGGCAGTAGATTCCGGCTTGCACCTCATGCAGGCGCGAAAGCCGGCGGCTCTGGCCTCTGCTGCCGAGCGGAAGAAGCGGACGTTTTCCCGCAGCGGCCGCCGGCTTGCGCAGCCCGGGCGGCAAAAGACCCCGGTGGTCACAACGGCGTAGAAGAACTCCGCGCCGGTCTCCCGTTCGCAAACCTGCCGCCATGCAGTCTCGGGGTCAATGGCCGCTGCGCGTCCAGGGAGCAACGTGGATTCAGGCTTGCTGATCATCATTTCAACTCTGCCGCTCATGGAAATCATGGTCGCCGATCCGCAGCCCGGCGCGCTATCCGCTTCTTGCGCGCAATTCCGTTTTTCTTTTCTTCCCAAGCACAAAATCCCTGGGTGCCCCATTCTTGCGACTTTTTTCTGTCGCAAGGGGGGAAACCACAAACCGCAACCTACTGAGCCAATCGCACCTTTAAAACCGCCTCCGCCCGCGCCAAATCCTCCTCGGTGTCCACGCCGATGGTGTCGCCCGGCGCATCGGCAACGTAGAGCGCAATCCCGTTTTCAAGCAGGCGCAACTGCTCCAGCCGCTCAATTCGCTCCAGCGGCGAAGGCGGCAGGGCGGCAAACCGCTCCAGGGCGGCCTTGCGGTAGGCGTAAATGCCCAGGTGCTTGCGATAGCCGCTGAAACCCATCCGGTCGCGGTCGAACGGAATGGCGGCGCGAGAAAAATAAAGCGCTCGCCCATTCGGAGCCGCCACCACCTTTACGGCATTGGGGTCGTCAACCTCCTCGGGCGGGCAGGGAACCGCCAAAGTCGCCACTTCCACCTCCGGTCGGTCAAAGAGCCGGAGCAGCGGCAGAAAAAACTCCGGGGTCAGCGTCGGCTCGTCACCCTGGATGTTGACGTAAATGTCGGCGTCAATTTGCCGGGCCACTTCGCGCACCCGGTCGGATCCGCTGGGACAGTCGGGCGAGGTCATCACCACGGGAATCCCGTGCTCCCTGGCTGCGGCTGCCACCTCTTCGGAATCGGTGGCCACCACCACCGGGTCCATCAGCCCGCTGGCCCGGGCGGCGCGCCACACCCACTCCAACATGGGCCGGCCGGCAATGGGGCGTAAAACCTTGCGGCTGAGCCGGGAAGAAGCGAGCCGGGCAGGAATCACCCCGGCAATACGGAACGTGCTCATGCAGCCGAGTTTACAGGAGCAGGGGGGAAGGAATCATCTCCCGACCCTCCAGACAGCCCTGCCGGTTTGACCTCCAAACCAGCCGCCCGTATCATCAAAGCAGAGGTTCGGGATCAGTGTGCAGGGATCGGCTGTCAACAGACGCTTGATCCGGTACCGATTCCGCGGCCCCTTTCTCCCTTCGGCGGGGTAGCTCAGCTGGTTAGAGCGACGGATTCATAACCCGTAGGTCGGCAGTTCAAGTCTGCCTCCCGCCACCAAAATCAACAACTTGCGGAAGAAAATGAGCCCTCATTGTTGGGGGTGTCTGCGCTCTGTCCATGTGCTTTTCAGGCGAACGCTGGGCAATTGCTCTTCTGGACGATTCAACTGCCAGCCTTGCACCGGCAAAGCCATCGCGCATCCATCCAGCGGCGCACGTCAGCACATTCGATTTCAGTCTTTAATAAATAAGCAACTCAATGAGCGAACCGTAAAGACAGATCCCTGCGGATTCTGCTGTCGATCCTGTTTCTGCGCGAATCAATCATCAGAACCCGGGAATCTCTCTGCTCAAACAAACGATTCTTCACTCGTGGTCATCGGCACGGGCGTGGTCGCAATGGACGGAACCGGCGCGCCGACGCGGTGTATTCTCGCTTCTGCTTGAAACTGTTGGGTGTGGACCAGGCTGTACATCACGGAGCTATCCCAGCGGCGCAGAATGCTATCGAGTATCAGCTTGAGGTCGGAACCAAAAGTAGCGCGGGCCATGTACTCCGTGTCCAGCCGGTGTTTGGCGGGGAGAATCGTGGAATGATAGTAGGCATTCAACTGATGCTTCGGCACGCGGGCCAAAACCATCTCTTCGCGAGCGAATGCGATGGTCGCCGCACCCGTAATCCCCGGACGGTAACTGAGAGTGCCGATCTGATGCTCGGGAAGCTTGGGACGGGACCCCACCAGGCTCATGTCCCCCCGAAGCACATTCAGCAACTGCGGCAGTTCATCCAGCTTCCAGCGGCGCAAAAAGCGGCCAACCGGAGTGAAGCGCTGGTTCTCCGTTGTCGTCACAGCGTTGTGCGCGGCGCCATTCAAATGGGTCAGGGAACGGAATTTCAGGATGGTAAAAGTGCGGTTACGACGTCCCATGCGCTTTTGCAGAAAGAAAACTGGCCCGCGCGATGTAAAGCGAACCACTGTGCCGACCGCCAGAAAGACAGGGAGCAGCAGCGGCAGCGTCGAAACGACACAGAAGATATCGAATGATCTCTTCATGCCCGACTGCGACCAGTTGCTCATCCAATCCTGAGTAAGATGAAGTGAAGAATGAGCGCCCGCCTCGGGGTTTTGAGCAGATACCAACTCCAGATTCGTACTCCCGCCACCGGAAATGCGGCTCCGTGAAGATGGACACATGGCTGTAGGTTCAAAAGTTGCCGTGACACTCGACCTCGCGTTCAAATGGTCCTCCAAAACGGACAACTATAAAGTTCCTTGAAAAATCAATTCGACGGCTTGCAATTTTGTCTCGACTCAAGTTGTTCATCCGGCTGCTTGCACAACGCGGTTTGTCGCTTCGAAACAATCTCTATTCTTCTTCCTGTACAGTGCTTTACGCGACAAGCGTCCGATCTCTTCTTTTCCCTCTTCTTTCTGGCCCAAAATACGAACCGGGTCCGCGGCGCCATGTCCATGTCCAGGGTCATGGTTGCTCTTCTTGGCTCGCCGAGGCAAAGCAATTGACGCGCGTGGTGAAAAATCGCTTGTCTGAGGCACGCAAAGCCACCATTCTCGAACTTACGGGATTCACAAGGTGTACTTCTGTACACCTCTCCCAAACACCAGGCAGCCAAGGCGAGACTTGATTGTGCAGGACCGGAAAGCAGATGATTGCAATTTCTAAGAACTTTCACAGCCGTTCCCGCACTTCAAGCATATTCCTCTTTGATCGAGCGATGATTCAAACATATTTCCAAAGATCAACAGTTTAGCAGATCCCGTTTCCAAGCCTCATTACATTTTTGGTAAATCGAAATACTTTGGTTCGGTTCGCACCTGTTGAGTATGAGAAGGTTATTTAGTTAAGAGTAAATGGGGACGGCCTTGTTTTTAAGCGCGGAAAACATTCTCTCGAAACCGCGATGTAGCAGTCGATACGGAGTGATCCTGCGCTGTGAAAGGATGATCGCAGGTCTCGCGGCGTTGTGGATGGTCTGCGAAAAGGAGCAAAGTACCCCATGCTGTAAAGCTCCTCGAACCGATGAAAAAATATCGCCTTTGTTTACCAAAAAGGTATTGTATAATCTGTTAATATTTAGAGGATCTATATCCCGGATTTTCACTATCGTTAGCACATAATGTGTCCTGCGGAACCGCACGACAGCCCGGCAATGCCGTCAGCCCGAAACACTGCCCCGTCCCGCCTTTCGAACCACTTACAACCGGAAAGTAGCAAAATTCCAAGAAAAGACGCTGCGATGCAGCAATCTTCAACAAGTTCATGGATGGATCTCCAATGCTCGCACTTTCTCTACCCTGCGCTGGTGGCGCTCTGCGCCGCTGAAGCGAGCCTTGAGAAATGTCTCAACCAACTCCCAGGCCAGTGCTGGCCCAATCACTTGTCCGCCCAGCGAAAAGACATTCATGTCGTCGTCCTCAACTCCCTGGTGAGCAGAGAAGACATCGTGGATAAGCCCAGCGCGCACTCCAGCTACTTTATTGGCGCAGATGGATGCGCCTACGCCGCTGCCGCAGAGCACGACTCCGCGATCCACTGTGCCCGCGGCCACGGACCTGGCCAGGGGGATCACGTAGTCCGGGTAATCGTCTCCGGGGCTGGGTTCGAACGCTCCGAAGTCGACCACCTCATGGGCAGCTCCGCGCAGCAAGTCCGCGATCTGCTCCTTCAGTGCGAACCCTCCATGGTCAGACGCAATTCCTACACGCATGATCTCTTCTCCTTGAACAGTTCGCAGTTCTTAAAACATCACGCGCATCCTCATCCCCAGCAACGCAGTGGTATAAGCTCTGCCTGCATAAGTGGGATGATTGGATACTTCCAGGTCCGGACCAAGATCCACACTCTTCGTCAACCGAAGCCGATAAAAAGTCTCCATCACGTTCTCGTGATGTTTGGCGCCAGGACTCGGCTCAGTATGAATGAAGG
>Ga0302200_10000654_pt1 | contig 34579 bp, 30 predicted proteins | sample II_Bog_N3_1_FD_194585 | JGI IMG/M metagenome (GOLD analysis project Ga0302200, IMG submission 194585) | Peat permafrost microbial communities from Stordalen Mire near Abisko, Sweden - II_Bog_N3_1 | ecosystem: Environmental > Terrestrial > Soil > Wetlands > Peat | place: Sweden: Abisko... | reverse complement strand
GTTGGCGAAGTGATAGAAGAATCCGCGATGGGTGGGCAGTTTGTGCCACAGGAAGGAGAGGCATTGGGTTACGCGCAGGCGTGCATCCTCATAACTCACGAAGCCGCGCTTTTCTCCGATGCAGATGGCGGTTAGACCGAAGCCGGTGGACGCGATGCTGGCGGCGGTGCTGGTGTCCTTTACGCGAACGTTGCAGCGATCCTTGGTTAGCCCGGTTGGGGGATTCGACTGCTCCCAGAAAAAGAGAAAGCAGGCATGTTCGAGATCATTCAGGAATTGATCGTCTTGTGGTGACAGAGAGGTGAGCTCTGGAGGGGGGGCGGGGCTTTCGTGGGGTCTTTTTGATTTAGGCCCAGATTGCGCAAGGAGGGGTAGCAGGTTCGTTTGAGCCAGGGGAACACCGAGGGAGAGAGCCGCCATTTGACGGAGCAATCTGCGGCGAGTGCTGGGACTTCTTCCAGGGAGATCCGGTCTGTCAAAGGGGCCACGCTTCATTCTTTCGATTCAAGTCCTCCCCGCGGATTTTGTTGCATCAACGCTTCATTGGTTGGGCTTTGTGGGCCATCGGTTTAGATGCAGAAAAACGAGGGTGCGGTGAACGGGCACGGACAGCATTGAGTGGAGGGCGGACGGCAAATTGCGCCCAAGATGCGTCAAACCATTATGTGTAAGGTGAGATGCGCGTGAAGCACAGAAAGGTTTTGCTCTGGGTGATTGCCGGAATCGCCGTAGCCGTCGCTGCGACTCTTGTTGTGCTCAGAATGCACAATTGGAATCCCGGCACCATGACGATCCAGGGTGCGGTGATTCGCAGCGACACGGACACACGAAAGCAATTGCCGATCTCTGATGCGCTGGTGACTGCGACGGACGGCGAAATGAGCGCCACGGCCGAGTCCGATGCTAACGGGTACTTCAGAGTCACGCTTCCCCATGTTGTGTGGCCCGGGCGCACCGTGAACCTAAGTTTTGAGCATGCGGACTATGAGACGCTCGAAATGCAGCTTCATGCCCGACTGCGGCCAGCAGGCAAAGAGCTTTACGTCGCGGCTATGACGCCGATTTTTCAAGAGGCCAACCTGTCTCACGGCGGGCATGAATCGGTGGTCACCAATATACGCGTGCGTTATACGGTGAATTCTCAGACGGAAGAAAACATCGGCACCGCCGTGCGTACCTTTCAAGTTGTGAATGAAGGAAATGTGCTTTGTAATGGACGGGCGCCATGCTCCCCGAATGGGAAATGGAAAGCGTCCACTGGCTCGTTGCCTCTTGATGCGGGGCCGGGCAACGAATTCCGAAACGTACGAGCCTCGTGTATTGCCGGGCCTTGTCCATTTACGAAAATCGATTTGAACGGGAATGCGAATGGCGAACGGAATATTACTGTCTCCGCTCTGGATTGGTCGGATACGGCAACCTTCCTGGTGGAGGCCGAGGTGTTTCATACGGCGATCAGTTCAAAGGTGCGCGAATCGTATCCCGTGATATTTGGACCGGCGCTGAACTTTACCCTGCCTCCCACTCAGGAGGGAGTGAGTATTGAAGCGGATGTTGATGGCGCGCCGATGGTGTTTCCACTGGGACCAGAGCTTTATTTGAGTTGGGCCACGTGTACCGCTGGAACCAATGACGCGGACAAGCGCACGACGACGGCCTATCGCTGCGAACTTAAGCCGGGATACCAATTCTGAGAGGTCAATTTGGTTTTGGCGGGAGTGCGGTGAATGGGCGGCGCGCTAGTCAGAGCTAAAAGGTGTCTAAACTATTCTGAATATTGGGATTTAATGGTGCGCCCGGAGAGATTCGAACTCCCGGCCTTCTGGTTCGTAGCCAGACGCTCTATCCAGCTGAGCTACGGGCGCACACGGGTGGTCTCTTGCGAAACCTTACATAGATTATCAGGGTTCCGGCAGCGACGCAATTGAGGGATCAGGTACTGACCCTGGGGCGCGGTGTTGCCCGGAAGAGTTGGTGTCGGCTTAGACGGCTGGCGCGGGTACCGGAGCCGAGGGCGGCGGGATCAGGGACAGCTGCTCTGCGATTTCGAGACCGGCCTGACGAACAAGCTGGGTGACGGAAGCCGCGGTAAGGCGGGTTGCGTCGTACTCTACGCGGAGCGTGTGGGCGGCACGATCGAAGCTCAGGCGGCGGATGCCGTAGACGTCTTTTGTGCTTGCTAATGCGAAGACGGCGGCTTCAGAGGGCTGCGTGGTGTAGCGAAAGAGAATCTCCACCTGGGTCATAGATAGATGATAGCAAGTGGCGGGCGCTCTGGAGTCAGGCACCGGCGGCGGCAGAATCCCTCAGCGGCTAAAGCCGTCCTGATATTGCGGGACTTGTGGCACGGATGAATCGGTGCCCTTTCAAAACTGGAGGGTTTTATCAAGCTTCGACCCGAGTCTTGCTGGCAGAGACATGAGGAAATGGAAGAATCTTGAGCCGAGAAGCGCGCTTCTGTTCGTGCCAGAGATCGTGGTTCATCTGCATCTTCATCCAGAAGTCGGGCGACGTACCCAGCGCAGCCGAGAGACGCAAAGAAGTGTTGGCAGTGATTCCCGCGTGTCCGTTGAGAATACGGGACAAATGAGCGCGGGTGACGCCAAGGCGGGAGGCCGCGTCGGCAACGGTCATCTCTCCCAAGTAATCGCGGAGTATTTCGCCCGGATGTGCAGGATTGAAGATCATTTTCTCTCCCTTCAGTGGTAGTCCAGATAGTCAACCAGGATTACGTCAGTGCCGTCAAATGCGAAGGTGACCCGCCAATTGCCGCTTACCCATACGGACCAGTGATTCTCAAGGCTCCCCTTAAGCGGATGTAGGTTGTAGCCCGGTGCATTCATGTCGGCTGGCTCCGATGCAGCGTCCAAGGCTGTGAGCAGGTTTCGCAGCCTTCCCGCGTGGTCGGGCCTGATGCCCGCTTTTGATCCCGTCTCCGCGAACTTCATCAGTCCCTTGTGACGGTAGCTTTTGATCACTTATATAGTGTATAGACACACTATACAGTCGTCAATATGATCTTGAGGTTTAACTTACTGAAATCGATGTTCTACAGGGATTTGAGGAAGCTGCGGATTTCGGGGTCGGACCAGTCTTCGGCGCCGACAAACTTGCGGCGAATGACGCCTTTGCGGTCAATGACGTAGGTCTCAGGCCACATTTCAGTATGGAAGAGCTGGGCGACGGTCTGCTTGGGGTCCCGGACGGTGATGAGGTCTACGTGGCGGTGGTCGACGAAGCGCTTGTATTCGTCTGCGTCTTCGTCGATGCTGACGGCGACGATGGCCAGGTCGGGCCGGTCGTGGTGGAGCTGGAGGAGCGAAGGCGTTTCCTGAATGCAGGGAGCGCACCAGGTGGCCCAGAAATTAAGCAGGACGACTTTGCCGCGATAGTCGGCCAGGCGAACAGAGGTGCTTCCGTCGGAGATGGTGAAGTCCGGCGCCGGAGTTGAGAGCTGGGCGGGATGGGCGCCGCGATCGCATGCGGAGAGCAGGCCGAGTGGCACAGCGACGATCAGAGTGATGAAACGAGAAGACCGCACACTCCTATAATACGGAGCGGAAGTCCCCAACGGAAAGGGCGGCGTGATGGGCGAGGAGAATTTAGACAAGCCGGGAGCGAGCGGGAATGGCGGATTCAAGCCGGTGTTGGGCCTTTCGGATGATGGCAGCGAGCCGACTGCCGCTCCGGAACGTTGGGGAGCGCGGCCCGGAACCGTTTACGATCAGCCGGAACCGGAGCAACTGATTGAGCTTACGGTGATTGTTCCTGCGCGGAATGAAGGGGATTGCCTGGGAGCTTGCCTGGAATCGCTGGTGGGGCAGTCGGAGGAGATTTTTGAGCTGGGACGGGATTGGGAGCTGGTGGTGGTGGACGACCACTCAGCGGATGCGACCGGGGAGATTGCGCGGGGCTTTGCCGGGGTGACGGTGATGCCGGCAAATGACCTGGAAAAAGGCTGGACGGGAAAGGCGAATGCGATTTGGACCGCGGCTCGCAAGGCGCGCGGACGGTGGCTGCTGTTTACCGACGCCGATACGGTCCATGAGCCGGGAGATTTGCGGAGAGCGATCCACGAGGCTCAGAAAAACAGGGCGGGGATGCTGAGCTACTCGCCACGACAACTGGCGAGCGGGCTGGCGCAGCGGACGGTGATGCCGCTGGTTTTTTGTGAGTTGGCGCTGGCTTATCCGCCGGCGAAGGTTTCCGACGCTAACCAGCGGATTGCGGCGGCAAACGGGCAATTTCTGCTGGTGGAACGAGAGGCATACCGGCGGCTTGGGGGCCATGCGAGCGTGGCGGACCGGGTGCTGGAGGATGTGGAGTTGGCGGTGTTGGCAAAGCGGCGCAAGGTTGGTTTGCGGTTTCGCTATGCCGACGATGCGGTATCGACGCGGATGTACCGGACGACTGCGGCAATGATTGAAGGATGGACGAAGAACCTTGCGCTGTTGTTTGCTAATTCGCTGGCATTGGCGGCTTGGCGGGCGCTGGATCTGGTGCTGCTGGTGGGTTTGCCAGTGCTGACTTTCGAGCTTTGGAATGGCCACTTTGGAGTGCATTCGCTGGAATGGTTGAGCGCGGGGTGGGTACTGGCATTGCTGTGGCTGCGGACGATTTTCCGGTTTTATGCGCGGGTGGCCAAGTCGAACTTTCCGTTTGTGGATTGCGCATTGTCGCCGCTGGGGCTGCCACTGTTTGTCGTGCTGCTGTACCGGAGCTGGTTCCAGCATCGGGTTTTGAAGCGGGTAAGCTGGAAGGGCCGGGAGTACGCGAGTTGAGATTTACCGATTTTTTTCGGCTCGAGACGGAGTAGGTTCAGGAAATTAGGGATCGTTTTGATGATATGAAAATCGCGATCTATGCTATGAAGCTTTTGTCGGCATCCGAACATCTTCTCTAACACGAGGCAAGAATGATTTTTTTGACGCGGCGGTCCACTTTTTCGGCTTCGCATTATTACTGGAACGATGGTTGGACGGCCGAGGAGAACGAGCGGGTGTTTGGGCGATGCGCGAACCGCAACGGGCATGGGCACAACTACACGCTGGAGGTCACGGTGGTCGGTGAGCCCGACGCGGTGACTGGGTTTGTGGTCGACCTGAAATGGCTGAAGGATGTGATTGAGCGGGAGGTGCTGGCGGCGTTCGATCATCGTCACCTGAATTTGGAGGTGCCGGAGTTTGCGGCGGGAAAGTTGATTCCTACCAGCGAAAATATTGCAATTGCGGCGTGGAAGAGGATGGAGCCTGCAGTTTTGGGAGCGGGTGGAGCGCGGTTGAGTCGTGTGCGGCTGTATGAGACGCCGGAGATCTTTGCTGAATACCGGGGCGAAAAGTGAGCGCGGTGGGGACGGAAAGAGCCTATTTTGGGAGACGCGTTGGGCTGAGTGCGAGTCACCGGTTGCACAGCAATGCGCTTTCGGTTGAGGAGAACCAGGTAGCGTACGGAAAGTGCAACAATCCGCATGGGCATGGTCATAATTACGTGGTGGAAGTGCTGGTGGGCGGAGCGGTTGACCCCGAGACAGGAATGGTGGTGAACCTGGCTGCGTTGGATGGAGTGCTGCGGGCGAAGGTGTTGGAGCGATTTGATCATGCGAACTTGAACCTCGATCCGCTGTTTCTGAATCAGGTGCCGACGACGGAGAATCTTTGTATTGCGGTTTTCGAATTGTTGAAGGACGCGATGCCGGTGGGTGAATTGGAGTATGTTCGCGTTGAAGAGACGGAGAACAATTTTTTTGAGTATTACGGGGAGTAATTTCTTGATCGAAATGGAGCTATCCCACTCATCGCGATAGGGCTGCGATGAATGGGGCACAGGGCGACAATCGATAGAAGAGGGAAGGGAAGCATGGCGCAGCCGATTGCAGTGACGAAGGCAGCTCGAAGAGCGGTTGGATTGGACGAAGGGCTGAGCGATTTCAGCACCGAGGAGATGTACCGCGAGATTCTGAGCAGGCTGGGTGAGGATCCGAGCCGAGATGGACTTTTGGCTACGCCGAGTCGCGTCGAGAAGTCGATGGCTTTCCTGACGAAGGGCTACAACGAAGATCCCATGCAAATTCTGCGCGGTGCGATGTTCGATGTGGACTATGACGAGATGGTGATTGTGAAGGACATTGAAATGTTCTCGCTTTGCGAGCATCACATGCTGCCGTTTTTCGGCAAGGTGCACGTGGCTTATATCCCCAAGGGGAAGGTAATTGGGCTGAGCAAAATGCCGCGGATCGTCGATGTGTTTGCGCGGCGGCTGCAGGTGCAGGAGCGTATGACGCGGCAGATTGCCGATACGATTCAGGAGGCGATTGCGCCGCAGGGTGTGGGCGTGGTGATTGAGGCGCAGCACCTTTGCATGATGATGCGCGGGGTTGAGAAGCAACGGTCTTCTACGGTGACTTCGGCCATGGTGGGTTGCTTCCGGCAGAAGGAAACACGGGCGGAGTTTTTGTCGCTGGTGCGGCAGCAAGGGTAGAGCACGGCATAAACTCGGCCAGTCATGCTGCAACGCGGCGAGCCCCTTCTCGGCTGAGACGGGGTTCGCTGCGTTAAGGACAAAACATCCTGAAGAATCGAGCGGAAGACTCCGGCTATTCGATCGGTATTCCGCCGCCATCTCCGCCGCCGCCATCGGGTGGATCGGGAGGAGCGGGTGGGGGCGATGGAGGAGTAACCGGACCGGGTCTGGGACCGACGGGGCCGTTGGAGCCGCAGAGAGGCAGAGGGTGGTGCTTTTTGGTCACGCCGCCGGTTTTGAGCTTTTGACTGAGGAAGGTATCGACAAGGTGAAGGTGGTCGTAGCTCATCAGTATGTTTTTCTGTCCACTGCTGCCCAGGTGGGCTTCGACTTCATCCCAGAGGTTGTGCTCGGCGATGAACTTTAGATATGCGACCAGTCGGCGAATGGGGATTTCGGCCACGCCCGCAGGGTCTAATTCGGGCGCTGGCGGCTTTGTTTCTTGTGTCATGAGTAGATCCTCCGTGTTGGGTGCAAGTGACAACGCACAGTTGCAGAGAGGCGCGTTGGATGGGGGAGCGAATGCGTGAAACGCAAGCCGGGGCAGACCTCTGCCTGCCCGGAATTGCACGGGGCTCTGCCTCCCTCTACTGTGGAGCAGTTCTCGCATCCGTGAGATTTCCGAACGGGACTGCTTGGTAGGGAAGCACGCCGTTCGGCACAAGATAAAGGAAGCCGTGCGGTTATCAGGGGACGTCCTTCATCGTAATCAATAACGAGGTTTGTCGGCCTGCTCCTTTCGGCTGTCCGTTCCGCTAAAGTAGACAAGTGAACGGTCTGCTTGTGATTGACAAGCCGGGTGGGATGACGAGCCACGATGTGGTTGCTCGGCTTCGCCGGATTACAGGCGAAAAGTCGATTGGGCACCTGGGCACGCTGGATCCGATGGCGACGGGTGTGCTGCCGTTGCTGCTGGGGAAGTTTACTCGGCTGGCGCAGTACTTTTCTTCCGCGGAAAAGAGCTATACCGGGGCGATCCGCTTCGGGTTTTCAACCGATACCTACGATGCTGAGGGTGCGGCTTCCGGGCCGGATCGTTGGGCGGAGTTTGAGCATGTGCTGAGCCTGGAAAAGGTACGCGTGGCGGCGATCCGGTTTCACGGAGATATGGGGCAGATGCCTCCGATTTATTCCGCAAAGAAGATTGGCGGCACGCCCGCATACAAGCTCGCGCGCGAAGGCAAGCCGGTGGAGTTGAAGACTGCGAGGATCCACATTGCGAGTTTCGAAATCAGTGGGCTTGAAGGACCGGAAGCTTCATTTGCGATGAGCATCAGTGCCGGGGGCTATGTACGTTGCGTGGCTTATGAGCTGGGTCAGGACCTGGGCTGCGGAGCGCATTTGAGCAGGTTGCGCAGGACACAGGCGGGCGTGTTTGGCCTGGAAAGATCACACACGCTGGAGGAAGTGGGTGCGCTGGCGGGAAATCTGGAAGCGCTCGAAGAGTTGTGCGTACATCCTCGGACTCTGTTGACGGAGATGCCGGCTGTTACCGGAGACGAGATGGCGTTGGGCCGTTTGCGAAATGGCGCGCAGGCCAATTTGCCCGAGTTTTCAGGGGCGGGGATGGTGAAGGTGTTTGCTGGGCAGCGGGAGTTGGTGGGGATTGCGAAGCGCGTTGCTGGGACGCTGTTTCAGCCGGTTGTGGTGATGGGGTGAAAAAGCGTGGATTGAGGGGCTTAGGACTACTCATGCACAACAGACGATTGTTGCCGCTTACTTACTTTCTCCCTGTGGCTATCCATTTCGCGGAACGAAGCACGGAAGCCTCGATAGCGGATACCTGATCACCAATGAGAGTTTCGAATTGCTATTTGTAAATGTTTGGCATAGGCGGGGCAGCGGGCAGCTCACGCTGAAGCAGGACATATCCTTCTACCCAAGCCACTGCCTGCCAACCCTGCGATCCCAACTCAGCGAGCTCCGGTCTGGTCGCCGCATTGGGTCCACCAGGGCCATCCGTGAAGTTCTGGTAGGAAACCTTGAACTCAAATTTCCTTGCCCCAGCTGCGTGCGCCACTTCCGGTCTAATATACGGTCGAAGCGCAATCACCGCCAGCAAAAGAATAATCGTGACGAGACAAGCCTTCGTAAAACGGTCCATGAACACGCTCCCTTGAGGTTTGGAATTTAGGGAGAGTAGCATGGCCACGCTCCGAGAATCAACATTGGAAGAGTGGCAAGTGCACCTCTCGCTAGTTCACGCGTGTACAAGTTTAAGTGTTGCATTGACCAATGCAGAGCCATCACGAGTCCCTAGTCCCTTATCCCTTTCACTTCCGAAGCAGGGGTTTTAGGGCGGGGTAGAGTGTGTCGGCAATGATTTCTGAGCCCTTTAATGTGGGGTGGATGCCGTCCTGCTGGATGGTGCCGGGGACGTGGACGAGGTCCTTGTAGATCATGGGCACGAAGGCCGGATGATGTTGGGCGGCGAGGTCGCGGAAGGTCTGATCGAAGGAGTGGATGTAGTCGGGACCGTAGTCGGGCGGGAGGGTGATGCCGGCTAGCAGGACCTTGATGTGCGCGGCTTCGAGGGTGGTCAGGACGGTATCAAGATTGTGGCGGGTGAGGTCGGGAGGCAGGCCGCGAAGGCCATCATTGCCGCCGAATTCGACGATCACGACTTCAGGGTGCAGGGCAAGGATGGAGGGAAGGCTGGCAACGGCGTCCTTGGTGGTGGCGCCGCTGGTGCCTTTGTTGACGACTTTGTAGTGGTAGCCGTGGGAGTCGAGGCGCTGCTGCAATGCGTTGGAGTAGGACTGGCCGGGCTGGAGGCCGTATCCGGCGGTGATGCTGTCGCCAAAGCAGACCAGAAGCGGAGAAGCGGCGCCGAACAGCGGGGCGGCGAGGAGAAGCAACAAGATTGAAACAACGAGCCTGCGGGTTACGTACACATGGATAGTGTAGCGAAAAAGCAAGTTGTCAGTTTTCAGTGGTCAGTTGTCAGGAATTCGACGGAGGCTGGGATTGATCGAGGTTCGGGATGCAAAGAAGTGGATTCAGAACGGGGCGCGGCGGGTTGAGATTCTGAAGGGGATTTCGCTGACGATTCCTGCGGGCCAGTTTGTGGCTATCGTTGGAGCCAGCGGGAGCGGGAAGAGTACGCTGCTGGGTTTGCTGGCGGGCCTGGATACGCCGAGTTCAGGAGAGATCTGGCTGGACGGGGTGCCGATTCATAATTTGGTGGAATCGCAGTTGGCCTCAGTAAGGGGAAAGAAGATTGGGTTTGTGTTTCAGTCGTACCAACTGATTCAAACGCTGACGGCGCTCGAGAATGTGTTGCTTCCTTATGAGCTGAATGTGGAAGGCAGTGGATTGAAGCAGGCGCGACGGTTGCTGGAAGAGGTTGGCCTGAAGGAGCGGGTGGATCATTATCCTGTGCAGCTCTCCGGTGGCGAACAGCAGCGAGTGGCGCTGGCGCGGGCGTTTGTGGTGGAACCGCCGATTGTGATGGCCGACGAGCCGACGGGGAATTTGGATTCGGCGAACGGCAAGTTGGTGCTGGACCTGCTGCTGGACCGAAACAAGCGGGCGGGGACGACGCTGGTGCTGGTGACGCACGACCAGGAAGTGGCGAGCAGGGCGGACCGGAAGATTGTGTTGCGGGACGGAATGGTGGTGGAGGACACGCTGCCGTACACAGGACGGGCGACGGATGCGGCTGTGGCTGGTGCGGGGATTGGACTCCATGGCTAATCGAGCACTGAGCTGGAAGCGGGCGGGAGCAATTGGCTGGCGGGATTTGAAGTCTGCGCCGGGCAAATTTGGTTTTGTGGTGTTGAGCGTGGCGGTGGGAGTTGCGGCGCTGGTAGGTGTGCGGGGATTCAGTGAGAGCTTCAAAAGGACTTTAGGTTTGGAAGCCAGGTCTCTGATGGCGGGGGATTTGAGTGCGCGCATTTTTCGACAGCCGACTGCGGATGAGAAGAGCAAGATCGCTGGAATTCAGAAGCTGAGCGCCACGGCAAAAGATGCGGAGTCGATCAGGTCAACTTGGGTGACGGAGACAATCTCCATGGCTTCTGTGCCGCCGGATCCGGTGCCGCTTCTGGTTTCGCTGAAGGCAGTAGACCCGGCCGAATATCCCTATTACGGAACGGCGGACCTGGAACCGGAGATGGGCTTGAGTCAGGCGCTGGATGGAGATTCAGCGGTGGTGGCGGAGGAGTTCCTGATCCGGCTGAATGCGAAGGTGGGTCAGACGCTGCGATTGGGCGGGCGGAATTTCAGGATTACAGCGGTGTTGAAGCAGGAGCCGGACCGCATATCTGCGGGCGCGGGGATGGGACCGCGGGTGATGATTTCGCAGAAGGCGCTGGCGGAGACCGGGCTGCTGGCGCCGGGTAGCCGCGCGAGCGAGCGGCTGCTTATGAAGCTGCCGGCGACCGTGGATCAGGTGGCAATGCGCAAGCAGATGGAGGCGGCGCTGCCGGATGCGCAGGTAATGGATTTTCGCGAAGGGAATCCTGCGCTGAGCCAGGGGCTGGAAAACTCGACCTCGATTTTGAGTTTGATTTGTTTGGTGGCGATGGTGCTGGGGGCGATTGGCGTCGCGATGGCGATGCATGCACACCTGGAACAGCGCATGGACATGCTCGCGATTCTGAAAGCGATTGGCGCGGGATCAGGAGACTTGCTGCGGATTTTTCTGCTGCAGACACTGGGGCTGGGGCTGGCTGGAGGCCTGCTGGGAGTGGCTGCGGGCGTGGGTGTGATGATGGCGCTGCCGGCGGTGTTTGGGAAACTGCTGCCTGTGCATGCTGTGCTTGAGTTTCCATGGCGGTCGGCTGCGGCGGGCATGGGAACGGGGCTGCTAACGACATTGCTGTTTTGTCTGCCGCCGTTGCTGGACGTGCGTGGGGTAAGGCCCGTATTGGTGCTGCGGCGTTTGGTTGAGCCTGGACCGGATGGCATTGGCGGATGGTTTGCGCGGTGGTGGGCGCGGCGACTGCAGTTGGGGATTTCTGTTGTTGTGGTGGCGGCGTTGGGCGGGATTGCCTGGGCGCTGTCCGATTCGGCCAAGGTGGGCACTTGGTTTGCTGTGCTATTTACGATCGCGCTCGTGGTGCTGCTGATCATGGCGGCGGTTGCACTTTGGACGCTGCGGTTTCTACTGAATCGCGTGCGGCTGCGGCTGCCTTCGTTTTTGCGGCATGGGTTGGCGAATCTTTATCGGCCGGGGAACCAGTCGGCTGCGGTGCTGGCTGCGCTGGGAACTGGCGTCATGCTGATATTGGCTGTGTACCTGATGCAGGCGGCGCTGCTGCGTGATTTACGCGAGACGGCTTCGCCGAAGTTGCCGAATATTTTTCTGTTGGATGTGACGACGGACGAAGTACAAGGGGTTAAGGATTTCTTTCAGCATCAGGTTGGGGTGAAGCAGGCGCTGGATTTGATGCCGGTGGTGCAGGGGCGATTTGTCTCACTCAACGGCAAGCCGGTGGAGCAGTTGAAGGGGCAGCACTTTCCAATACGCATGCTGGAGAACGCGGAGTTGAGTTGGGCCGATGCTCCTCCCGAGGGCGACAAGGTGACACAGGGTGCTTGGTGGAAGGATGCTGGAAACACCAGTGAAATTGCGGTTGGCGAGGGTGTTGCGAAGCGGCTGGACCTTGGTGTGGGCTCCGCTGTTGAGTTGGAAATTGGTGGCGTTGCGCATTCGTTAAAGGTGGCTGCGATCTATCGGGCGGACGGGCAGCACCTGGGAGCGAGGGTTTCATTCCTGCTGCCGCAGGCGCTGCTGAAGGACCAGGTGGCGACCTGGTATGGGGGCGCGCACATTGAGCCGAAGCGGGTGGGGGCGATGGAGCGGGCGCTGTTTGTGGCGTACCCGTCGGTGACGGTGATCAACATTGCGGATGTGCTGGATCGGATTGAGAGCGTGGTGGACCAGGTGACTTTTGTGGTGCGGTTCCTGGCGGGCTTCTCGATTTTTGCGGGGCTGATGATACTGGCTTCGAGCATTGCCAGCACGCGGTTCAGGCGTATGCGTGAGGCGGTGGTGCTGAAGACTTTAGGGGCTACGCGGATGCGGATTGTAAGGACGTTCAGCGTTGAATTCAGTGTACTTGGATTGCTGGCGGGATCAGTGGGCGTGGTGTTTGCGAACATCCTGACGCGGGTTTTGCTGCAGAAGCTGGAGGTTGGATTTCATATTGAGTGGACTGCTACGCTGGTGGCGCTGGTGGGTACGGCGGTGCTGGCTACGGCTACGGGATGGATTGCCAGCTATCGGATTCTTGGGTTGCGGCCGCTGGAGGTTTTGCGGGAAGAGTGAGGGCAGTTCGCAGTTCACAGTTCTTAGTTCACAGTTTTAAGTTGTCAGTTTTCAGTTGCTAATTGCGGTTGAGAAACGTTCGGTCGGAGGGTTGCGTTTACCCCGCGATTGGGTTGTAAAAGTGCTTACAAAACGTACGAAAGGGTTGAACCTGTGGTTGCGAGTCGTTGAGACACGTACCTTGCGGGCAGCCTTTTTTAGATGTTTCGGTTGTGGAGAGTTCTCCCTTTCGAGGGGGTGGGTTGTTGAGAGTTAGCCGTTTTTTTGAAAAGTGCGTTGATTTGGCGGGACTTATTGTTGTAAATCGTTGATTGTATGTCGGTTATTTGGATTTTGTTTGCTATGCAATTGCGCGCGGAATGTACAGTTCGTGGCGGCCCTCCGGGGCGCCTTCGCGGACTAAAGTCCGGAGCTAGTTTTATTGGTTTTATGGCACGACTGAACAGCTTGGTGCAAAACCCTGTGTGGCCGAATATGAGAAAGGCCCGTGGCCGAAGCCACACTGATTTCTGGGGTCTTCATTCGGGAGGCTAAAGCCACCCGCTCCCTCCGACGGGCGTTTTCACCAAGCTTTGCATTCGCAGCCCATCACACATCTGACGGGGCTTCATCCTTCCCACTCATCGCGAAAAAGCTGCGATGAATGGGGCACAGACGTGGATTCTATGGTCTTCAGTCTGGGAGCTCAGAAGCGGATTTGGCTAGACTTCAAAGGAGGCTTCTGTGTCCGGGAGCTTGTCGTCATCTCGCGCGAACCACACGTAGAGGGTGGGGAGCAGGAAGATGCCGATGACGAGGTTGGCCAGAAGGCCGCCGACGATGACGATGGCAAAGGGTCTTTGGGAATCGGACCCGATGGCGTGGGAAAGCGCGGCGGGCAAGAGGCCCAGGGTGGCGACGAGCATGGTCATCATAATGGGGCGGAGTCTGAGGACGGCGCCCTGAATGGCGGCCTCTTCAACTGTGCTTCCGCCGGCGCGCAGCTGGTTGATGAATTCGATCATGATGACACCGGCCTGCACCGATACGCCAAACAGAGCGAGGAAGCCAACAGCGGACGAGACCGAGAAGTTGGTGTGGGTGATGAAGAGAGCGAGCGGGCCGCCGATGGAGGCCATGATGACGCTGACGAGGATGAGCATGGCCCACTTGAAGGAGCGGAACATGGTGTAGAGGATGAGGAAGATGGCCATCATGGTGACAGGAACGACGATTGCCATGCGGGCATTGGCGCGCTTCTGGCTTTCATACTCGCCTGCCCATTCGATGTGGTAGCCGGGGTCGAGTTTGACGTTGTGTTCGACTTTTTTGATGGCCTCTTCGACAGTTGAGCCGAGATCGCGGCCGCGGACGGAGTACTTGATGGCGATGTAGCGCTGTCCGGCTTCGCGGTAGACTTCTTCCGCACCGTCGTCGGTCGTGATTTTGGTTAGCTGGGCGAGCGAGACACGCTCTCCGGAGGGCGCGAGGAGGCGAATGTTTTCGATGGCCTCGCGCGTATCCCGATACTGCTGCTGATAGCGCAGGGTGACATCGAATCGCGCTTCGCCTTGCTGCATCTGGGTTACGGCGTTTGCTCCGAGGGCGGTCTGCACTGCGTCTTGCACGTCGGCCACGTTGATGCCCCACCGAGCCGCGGCAGCGCGGTCGATTGCCAGATTGAGATTGGGCTGGCCGATGATGCGAAAGATGCCAAGGTCTGAAACGCCGGGGACGACCTGCATCTGTGCCTGGATTTCTTCGGCCTTGTGTTCGAGGGTGCGCAGGTCGTCGCCATAGAGCTTGACGGCGAGCTCTCCTTTGACGCCGGAAACAGCTTCTTCCATGTTGTCGGAGATGGGTTGGGAGTAGTTCCAGAGGACGCCGGGAAATTTTGTCAGTTCCTTGTCGATGGCGGCGATCAACTCTTCCTTGTTGCGGTGGAAGACGGGACGCCATTCTTCCTTCCGCTTGAGATCGACGAAGTATTCGGTGTTGAAGAAGCCGGCGGTATCGGTGCCGTCGTCGGGGCGGCCTGTCTGGCTGACGACCTGGGTGACCTCAGGGAACGAAGCCATGACGAGGCGGGCCTTGTTGGTGAATTCAATGCTGGCGGTGGGGCCTTCACTGGCAGGCAGTGTTCCGCGCACCCAGATGGAACCTTCGTCGAGGTGGGGCAGGAACTCGGAACCGATGGGACCACCGAAGGCGAGGTAGATGGCGATAACAAAAAGCGCAGTCGCGATGGAGAGTGTGGTCTTTCGGTGTTCAATTGCAGAGCGAACGGCGGAGCGGTAGCGAACCGTGAGCCAGTTCATGATGGGGTTCTCCCACTCTTTGGCGCCCTTGCGGAACAGAAGGCTGGCCATGACGGGGGCGATGAGAATGGCGAAAACGAGTGCGCCGACGAGGGCGAAGGTTACGGTCCAGGCCATGGGCTTGAACAGCCGGCCTTCAACAGCTTTCAGCGTGAAGATGGGCAGGTAGGAGGTGATGATGATGGCGCGGGCGAAGAGGACGGGGCGCTGGACCTCAATGGAAGCCTCGCGAATTTTCTGGGTCGGGGTGCGGGTATTGTCCTTATTGGCCAGGTGGCGGACCATGTTCTCAATCATGACGACTGAGCCATCGACCAACATGCCGAAGTCCAGCGCGCCGAGAGAGAGGAGGTTGGCCGGGATGTGGGTGAGATCGAGGCAGATGGAGGCAAACATGAGCGCGAAGGGAATGGTGAGTGTAACGATGATGGCGCCGCGCACGTTGCCGAGGAAGAGGAAGAGAATGATGGCAACGAGGATCATGCCTTCTGTGAGATTGTGCTCAACGGTTTCGACGGTATAGGCAACAAGCTTGGAACGGTCGAGGAATGGTACGATCTTCACGCCTTTGGGCAGGATGTGTTGATTCAGGTCGTCGACTTCCTTGTGGATTCCCTCGAGGACGGGGTCGGAGTCAGAGCCCTTCTGGAGCAGCACGATTCCTTCAACCGTGTCGGGATTGTCAACGATTTTGCCGTCAGGCCTGTGGGTGGCTCTGCCGATTTGTCCAAGGCGAATTTTGGGGCCTTGTTCGACGACGGCGATGTCTTTGACTTTGACAGGCGTGCCGTTGGAAGTTTTGACGACGGTGTTTTCGATGTCCTGCACGCTGGTGAACAGGCCCACGGACTGCACGTTGATTTGCTGCGCGCCTTGCTCAATGAAGCTGCCGCCGCCGTTGGTGTTGTTGGAGGCGATCTGGTTTTCGACCTGGCTGATGGAGAGTCCGTAGGAGACCAGTTTCTCAGGGTCGAGCTTGATCTGGTACTCCTTGGTGGGCCCACCGAAACTGGAAACATCAACCACGCCTTTTACGCCCTTGAATGACTTTTCAAGGAACCAGTCTTCGAGGGACTTCTTCTCCATAACGTCGTAGGAGGGATTTGTGCTTTCGAGGGTGTACCAGTAGATCTGGCCGACGGGGCTCCAGTCCGATCCCATTTGCGGCACGAGATTGGCGGGGAGACTGACCATGCTGAGGCGCTCGAGCACGTGCTCACGATTGACATCGCTGGTTGAGTCGTCGTCGAACACCAGCATGAGGCTGGAGAGGCCGGCAAGCGTGGTGGAACGGAGATGGGTGAGGTGGGGAATGCCGGCCATCTGGATTTCAACGGGGACGGTGACCTGGCGCTCGATCTCCTCTGCACTGCGGCCGGGCCATTGCGTAATGACCTGCACGTAGTTGTTGGCGACATCCGGGTAGGCTTCGATGGGCAGGGCTCGGAAGGAGATGACGCCCCATGCAAAGAGCACGACCGCTCCACTGAGAACGAGCCAGCGGCTCTTGAGCGCGAAATCGACGAGTGCTCGGATCATCACTGATTCCCCGCGGCTTCAAGCAAGAGTGCGTTGGCGACCACCTGCTGTCCGGGGTCCACGCCGGAGAGAATCTCCTGGCGATTGCCGTCGAGCATTTTGCCGGCATGCACCTCAGTGCGCTTGAATTGATTTCCGCCAACAGGGAAGTAGACCCAGTTGCGGTCGTGCAGATGGAGGACGGCGTCGGCCGGAACGACGGCATGGGTTTCTTTGGTGTTGCTGGTGAAGGTGGCGGTGACGAACATACCGAGTTTGAGAATGCCGGGGTTGGCGATTTCGATGCGCACCTTGGCGGTGCGGAGGGCTGGATCGAGGACGGGACCGATGTCGCTGATGCGGCCGGTCAATAGCTTGTCAGGGTAGGCATTGAGCTTGATCTTCGCTTCCTGACCCACTTTGAGTTTGGGGATGTCGTTTTCGTAAACGTCGCAGAGGATCCAGACGGTGGAGAGGTCGGCGATGGTGAAGGCGTTTGCGGAGCCGGAGAGTGAGACGCCAGCAGCGGCAGCGTTGGTGACGTTTTGAGCAATGATGACGCCGGTAATGGGGGCGCGGACGTCAACGATGGGACTGGGATGATCCTTATCGACACCGAGGACCTTCAACTGCTCTTCGGCACTGGTGAGATCGGCCTTGGCGTTCTTTTCAGAGCCTTCAGCCTGCTCGACCATGGCCTGTGAGATGGCTCCGTGCTTGAGTAAATCTTCAGCGCGGAGATAGGCCTTATTGGCCAGTTGTTCATCGTTGACGGCCTTGAGATAGGCGTTGAATGCATTGCTGATGTCGGGGCTTTGAACGCTGAAGAGGAACTGGCCTTTCTTCACGTTGTCGTCGAGGCGGGTTTTGAGATTGAAAACGCGGCCATTGGCAAGAGAGATGACCGGGACTTCGCGAGAGACGTCGGGGAAGACGGCGCCGGTGGCATTCACTTCAGAAGGCGCGTCCTGTTTTTCGGCGACGACGAGAGGGAATTGGTCTGGCTTGTCGACGGACACGAGACTCATGTCGCCGGTGGAGATGACTTGCGACGGGGGTGGAGCTCCATCGGATGGCTTGGCTTCTTTCTTGCAGGCGGTGAGGGAGAGAGAGGCAGCAAGGCAAGTGGCTGCGATGAAAGAGTAGTTCCTCGTCATTGAATTACCTCGCGTCCTACGGAAAGATTCAGCTGTCCGGCTGCGGTCAGGTAGGCGCCGATCAATTGCAGATAGGCCAGTTGTACGGTGCGGTAATCGCTCTGCGCATTGAGCATGTCCATGAGAGACGCTCCGCCGTGCTGATAGGAATAGGTAACGGTGTCGCGCACATGAGTGGCCTGGTCGTTGTACTTGGCCTTGTAAGGTTTCAGGAGTGCGATGTTGCTTTCAACCTGTGCGTAGGCAGAATCGACATCGCTGAAGACCTGCGCGCGGGCGGCTTCAGTCAACTGTTGATTGCGCCCGATGTCGATTTTTGTGCGCTGCTTTTCGCCCTGGTTGCGGTCAAAGATGCGCAGGGGAATGTTGACGCTGAGGCCGAGCGCGTCTGTGGCGTTGGGGTTGTTATTCGACGAGTTATAGGTGTACCAGGCACCGAAGGTTGGATCAGTGGACCCGTTGGCTTCCGCCAGTTTGTGAGCCGTATCCGCCTGCTGAAGGGACTGGATGGCGGCGCGGAGGTCGGGGCGCTCATCCATCGCAATCTTGCGGAAATCTTCAAGCGGGCTCAGGGTATCGGAGAAATCGAAGGGGCCGTCCACATCGAATTGATCAATCGGGGTGCGGTCATTGAGTAACTGCAGGAGTTGAATCTTGGAGGTGCGGAGGTTGACGAGAGCAGTCTGGATTTCCGACTCATATTGGACGCGCAATAACTCGATGCGGTCGAGGTCGATTTCGGCGATGTCCCCAGCATTGTAGCGATCGCGGCTGATTTGGATGATGTGGTCGTAATACTCGAGATCTTCTTTTGCCATCTTCACGACCGTCTTGGCCTGGAGGGTTTGTATGAAGGCGGAGCGCAGGGTGAAGAGTAGTGTGCGGTCGAGGTCCGCGTGCTGCGACTCGGCGATTTTGGTGCCCTCCTGAGCGACTTTCAATCGGAGTTCGCGCTTGCCATCGCGCTCGTGGAGATAGCTTACGTTGGGCTGGAGGTCGGTGCCTCGGAAGGGAGTCCAGACGCCGTTGTGGGGAACGATCTGAGTGCCGTCCTCAGATAAAGTGAACTGTGGGTTGGGGCGGAGGAAGGCGGAAATCTCCTGGGCCTTCATCTCATCCACATTCAAGGAGTCGGCCTTGAGGGTTGGATTGGTCAATTCGAATTTGGACTTTACCTGATCCCAGGTAAGGGCCTGCTGCGCGGGGGCCGGAGCCGGCGCGAGCAGAAGAGCAAGCAGGAGAGCGGGCAGCACGGCCGTGGCGCGGGCAGGCATGGATGGGAAGATTTGATTCATATACAACCTTTAGATTGGAACCGGGGAAATGCGTTCCAATAAGTGTTTTGGAGGGCCAGCCGCTGAAGATGGTCGCATCGGCTTAAGTGCCATAGTTCGGGCTGCGGGCCTTCCTGATTCCGCTGTGGACTGTGGTCCGCACTGCGGGAACAGGATGAAATAGGTCAAGGATGTAGAGGAACCGAGCGAGAGATCAGGCGACGGGAGGGGGGCGATTCTGGATGGCGCTTAGGCCGGGGTGGTCGACGACGGGGGCGTGGGAATGCCCCGGAGCGGCTACTTGCAGAAAGGCGAACGGCAGCTCGGCGAGGACGGGCAGAGGGACGGTGGCCGGCGCAGGAAAAATGGAGTGCGGATGGGAGTTTGCGTGGACGCGGCGAAGGCAGGAGTCGACCTCGGCGGGGTTCTGGACGGCCTGCAGATCGTCAGTGACGGAGATGACGGGAAACAGGATGAGGATGAGCACGGCCAGGGAGACCCATTGGGTCCGCCTGCAAGTGCCTGCCCGCGGAGCAAAGCGCACCCAGAGGCAAAGGATCACGATGGCCGAAAACGCCCACACGAGATTGAGGACTAACTCCATTCTCACTTCGAATTTTACCTTACGACCACTTGGCGTCAAGAAACCATGTTGCCAAGTGGGTTTGGAGGAAGGTTAAAGGGCTTTTGCGAGCTTCCGTGAACGAGGTTAAAAGACGGCTGATGTTTAGACGCAATTTTGCGTATTTTTCCGCGGTTGTGCATGGATTCGTTCGAGGCTTTGGGGGGAAGGGTGGTGGGAGTGGGAAGTTTGACCGAGGCGGGGAATCCACTTATGATGGGAAGGTTGGTTTGGAGAGTGCGGCGCCCTGCCGCGACCCGAACTGATGCGGTTCAGAGATGAGCTGGCGAATTGGAAATTGGTGCCCCCTCGTTCAATGGTAGGACAGCTGCCTCTGGAGCAGCCTATCGGGGTTCGAATCCCTGGGGGGCAGCCAAAAGAACTCAAACAACCTCGACGGTTCTCGACTTCGCTCGACGTATCTCGACTTTTATCGATGCTTCATGTCGAATAAAATCAATGATTTACATACTTTAATTGACAATCGTGCGCCTCAATTTGATCTAAGGTGCGCGGGCTGAGCCACCTGCCAAGCGGCGCTTTAGTGGTGTCATTTGCCAGCGTATTATTCCGAAAGTGACACCAAGATGGTTTCGTGCCGCTGGAAAATGACACCACAAACGGGCAAGAAATGACATCAGCCTCTTGGGAGGAGCGAACGTGCACTCAATGAAGACCGAATTAACTGACGTCAAGTGCCGCAAGGCAAATCCGAAAGAGATGCCCTACCGTACCTGTTCAGACAGCGAGGCGGGATCAAATGCGGTGAGGAGCGGTTGATCGCTTTCGATGCATGTTGTCTCACAATTTGCTTGACCCTGGAATATGTTCCAGAGTTGATACTTGTTTTGTGACAACTGTTTCGAATCCGAAGCGCCCGTTACGCTCTGGGGATCTCAGCCGTGCAGCAGGCGTGAGTACCGATACGCTGAGGCACTACGAGAGACTGGGCATTCTGAAGAAACCGCCGCGAACGGAAGGCGGCTATCGCGTCTACCCGCCCGAATCGCTTGACCGGGTGCTCTTGATTCGTAACGCGCTGGCTTCGGGATTCACGTTGAAAGAGCTTGTTTCAATTCTGCGTGTGAGAGACGCAGGCGGGACACCTTGTCGGCAAGTGGCGAAGCTGGCACACGAAAAAGTGGAACAACTGAACGGACAGATTGCTCAACTGACACACTTGAGGGATTCGCTGATACGCACCGCCCTGGAGTGGGACCGTCGCACGGAAGGGATACCGCACGGCGGCCGCGCGAACCTTCTGGAGTCGCTGTCCACCGAAAAGAGAAAGCAAGCCAACAACCCGAAGGGAGATGTAGATGAGGTTACCGTTGATTATCGCGTCACTGGCGATTCCGGCTTTGGCCTGCGGTCAAAGCGCACCCACGTGCCCCATGCTCGCGCAGCATCAGGAGGCCGCTGACCCGCACGCGGGCGGTGTGGACGCGCGTGGCGATCATGCAATGGGATTCTCGCACGACAAGTCCGCGCACCATTTTCATCTTCTCCCGGATGGCGGCACAATCGAGGTAGGCGCCGACGATGCAAGCGACGCGACCACACGCGACGAAATAACGATGCATTTGTCTCACATCGCCAAAATGTTTACCGACGGCGATTTCCAGGTACCGATGTTCATCCATGACACAGTGCCGCCGGGCGTTCCGGTGATGAAAGCCAAGCGTAGCGCAATCACCTATGCATTTGAGCCGACAAGGAACGGGGGCCAGGTGCGCATCGTCAGTGCCGATCCAGACGCGGTAAGGGCGATCCATGAGTTCCTGACTTTTCAAATCGACGATCACAGAACTGGTGATCCCGAGGTGATCGCGGCACCTGCACACGAGTGAACCTTCATTGCAGAGCCTCCCGAAGCGACAATGGTTCTCTGGTTCGGAATTTTGGCGAGGCACAGCATATCCGAACCCAGCGTCGGGAAGGCACCTCATGTAGCCGAAGGACGGTGCATGATGAGGACCATCGCGACCGCCAGTAGTGCGAAGCCGAGAACCTGAATCACGCCCATACGCTCCCCGAGCAGATAGTGGGAAATAAGCGCGACACAAACGACGCCGCCCGCTAAGTGAAACGACGCCATCTGCGCGCCACTGTAAGTTCCATATCCGAACCGGGTGGCGGCGACATTGAGAACGTATTCCGGCAGCACGAGCAGCCAACTGGCGCCCAATGCGACCCAGAATCCGATGCTGTTGCGAAATTTAAGGTGCCCAAGCCAAGCGGTCGCCATGAGAGTGCTCGACGCCAACATAAGGATCGGAACCAAGATTCTCTTCACTCGCGAACGTCCTCCGTTTAGACTGCCTCACCGTACCATTAACCGTAGCCCCGATTTCGATGCGCTCCTGGAATCATGCGCTTCAATGTTCATTGAGCCGCACACCGCATGGGGCCGAAGGGGATAGGCCAACCGACCGAAGTATCGAAGTTGCTTCCACAAGAGTACAGATCGAGCTGCTCGAGCGGAAGGGATTATGCACGCGAAAGTTGGGATGCCATAGAAGCACAGTCGCGCGAATGAGCTGGCCCGTGGGAGTCATCCCTACACTGGTTGAGCCGTAGGGTGGTGGGTCATTCCCTCGTGAGTGCGGCGACAGATATTGTCGGTGCGCCAACGTGCTGATTATTCACATTGTTGAACGCTTTTCCCTTGACTCTCGAATCATAATTTTGTATACCGTTGCGTAGCCTACAAAGACAACTGACATCAGGCACACGAAAAACGTACTTGTCTCACCTTCCCCTCTCTCCACTCTCTTCCCTGCGCTGTTCCATCGGACCCGCTTGATCGACGCGATTTCGCTCGCTTGACCAGAACTTGGTTTGCGCGCAATACGACCGAGGCCACCCCGGAGTGGAGCGGTGCAAGGGCGTGTGTCTCACCGGTCCTTCGTCAGTTTTTACGTTTTGACAGGAGAAACGCAGATGCCATTTAACTGGACGATCAATGTCAATCCCAACGAGCCCCAACCACCCTTGGCTAAGTTCGACCCGAATCCTCTGACCCAGGTCGCGCCCGGTGACCAGGTTTTCTGGGCCAATAACGATAGTTGCCCGCACTGGCCCGGTTTGCTGAATGAGGACGGATCGATTATCCCGACGTATTTCATGCCTAATCAGATTGCGCCAAACTCAACGTCCGACGCCTTCGCCGCCGGGGCAGACGCAACCTTGCAGTACGCCTGCTCTCTTCATCCTGATGAGAAGGGCACGATTCGGGTGCAGGGATAAACCAGATCACTTCGGTAGGAATGCTGAGAGGGGACACTATGACTGCCTTGCGCTTTGCAACGATACTTTGTTCGGAACGCTTACGAACCGCAGACGGCGTGAGCGCGTATTCCGCGAACCGCCGCATTCGGACAGCTTGCGCGGTTTTGCTTTTCCTGTTGGCCGCCATTCCTCTGGCTTATGGGCAGAATCCGCAGATTGTGCCGTGTCCACCGCACGGCCAGGAGTTGCTGACAATTCCGGAGATCGTGAGAGGCCCCGATGGGGTGTTGCGCGCAACGATTCAGAATGTGGACGGGCTGCGTACGGTTTGGGGATCGGAAGGCATTCCGGGCCAATCGACGACCGATGCGCGTTGCGCAAGCCAATACATGCGCTATTACATTGGGGAAGACACGAATCATCCAAAGCCGTGGCCCGCGGGCCCGGATCCACTGCCCGGTCCCACGCTGCGCGCGCGCGTAGGCGACCTGGTTGAAATCACATTTCAGAACCTGGTTAACCCTCAGCATTTTGCCAACACTCTTGATCTAGGCGAAGAGGGCATGGGCAGTACGGACGGTTGTGACGTCGTAACGGGGAGCCGGCCGAATTGGATTGCCGACAAGAACTACAGATCAGGCGCTACCATTCGGCCTGTCACAAACAATGCCGGCGGCTTAATTTACAGCGCTACGCAATCTGGATTCGGAACGAGCGGGGCAACCGTTCCGGTGTTCCCGCAGCAAGCGGGGCAGACCGTAACGGACGGTACGGTTGTCTGGACCGCCCAGAGTGCACAGATCTATCCAACGGGCGGGGACTACATGCCTGACTGCCTGCACGGATCGAGCACGTCAAATCTCCATTTTCACGGCACACACACGACGCCCAGCACCGCGGGAGACAACGTGCTGCTGTTTGTTCACCCAACGTTGCGGACTGCTCGGGGTCTGGAGCCAAGTGAAGCCCAGGTAAAGACGAATTTTGCTCAGATCTTCAGTGCATGCGAGAAGAATGGTACCCCCACAAAGTGGGAACAACTTCCAATTGAGTGGCGGAAACTTCAAGAAGCACTCTTGAAGGAATACGATGCAACCGCGCCGTACAAAGGCCAACCGGGGAAGCTGCCTCACATGATGCAGCTATGGCCGCCCAACGAGTCGGAGCTCGCGCAGGGGCTTTGGCCACAGTTCAATATAGGTGCGTTTCCTTATTGTTACCGCTTGCCTGGCTTCGACCAGCCCCCTTCGCCGGGGGCACCGCCGACGCTTATGGGCCAGGCGCCAGGAACGCAGTGGTATCACGCCCACAAACACGGTTCCACCGCGCTGAATGTGGCTAATGGCATGACCGGAGCTCTCATTATTGAAGGCCAGTATGATGATGACCTGCAAAAGTTTTACGGTGGCAAGCTTCATGAGCAGGTGCTGGTTCTGCAACAACTTTCATCTACGCCATTCCCGGTACTCGATCCATCGCACACCGGTGGACCGGGCGCGGCGAGGCCGCCGATCTCCGTGAACGGGAGACGACAACCCATCGTAACGATGCGACCCGGTGAAGTGCAGATGTGGCGCATTGTGAACGGCGCTTTCCGCGACGCCGTTCAATTCGTGAGCTTCACTCCCGAAGGGTCAACGCAGCCCTGCAACCAGTCAGGACCACAGGCCGTGGTTGTGCCGTGCGTCAATTGGCGGCAAATCGCTCAAGATGGGGTCCAGTTTGACTTTACGAACTACCAGCATCTCGGGTCCCCCAACCATCAGCTCAACCTGTCCCCGGCCAATCGCGCCGATCTTCTGGTGAAAGCACCCACGCAACCGGGTACCTATACACTTCAAGCCCTTGCGAACACCGGGCTTCCACTGCAAACATGCCCCACGCCTGCCGGCTCATGCCAAACAGCCCCTGACGCGAGTTATCCCTTCTCGCTGCTCACCGTAAAGGTCACCGACGATCCAGTGAGTCCGGCAATGGATTTCATCCAGACCGAAAGCGATTTTCCGCAATTCCCACCATTCCTGAAAGATATTCCTGACGATCCCACTCTTACCAGGCGGACACTGGTTTTCGGCGCGGGTAATACGACGATCGATGGAAAGCGCTTTGACCCAAACAAGGTGAACCAGGCCATGCTTCTGAACACGTCCGAAGAGTGGACGATAATGAATCAGGCCAATGACAAGGCGCACCCGTTCCATATCCACATCAACCCCTTCCAGATCACCGAGGTCTTCGAGCCCAACAGCAAGGCGGCCACAACGAAGGGAGATCCGTGCTATGTGGATCCGAACGACCCCTCTACCTTCAGGCCATGCGCCTCGCAACAGCCGCAGGCGCCATACGTCTGGTGGGATACCTTCGGAATACCAACAGGTTCGCAATTCGACATCACCAGCCAATGCTCGGATCCTACAAAGGTGGCGTCCTGCCCCGCGAAGCTGCAACCCTATACCGCATGCGCAGGGGGAACTTGCACGGAAACCATCCCCGGCTGGTTCAGGATGCGTTCTCGCTTCGTGGACTTCACCGGTCAATACGTGATCCACTGCCATATTCTCATTCACGAAGATCGAGGCATGATGCAGTTGGTCGAGGTGGTAACGGACAAGACCTTGTACACGCACCATTGAGAGCCTGATTGCAGACGCCGCTTGCGGTGCACAGCCGAATGTGCCCGCAAGTGGCGGACATCGGATGTGTCACTGGAAGCGTATATACGATCGTATGTGAGGCCATTTCCAAGTTAAGATAAGGGGCTATTGCTCTATCAAATCATGACCTCCACTTTCGATCTGACAGCGTCGACATTTGAGCGCCACCGCTCGCTTCCCAAGGAGGTTCCGGAGGCCATTCGCGCGGCAATATGGTCCGCTGCGGGACTTTCGGGGCTCGCGCGCGTCCTCGACATAGGCGCCGGGACCGGGCGAATTGGCAGAGCATTTGTCACGGCCGGCGATACCTATTTCGGCGTTGATACATCCCTTGCAATGTTGCAGGAGTTTTCGGCAAGCTCTGCAAATTGCACTCTCACTCAGGCCGATGGGAGTTATTTGCCGTTCTCCGATGGTGACTTTGACGTTGTCTTGCTGATGCAGGTCCTCACAGGAGCGAGCGACTGGAAAGGGATCGTCAGCGAAGCTCGGCGCGTGGTGCGTAGTGGGGGGTGCGTGGTGGTGGGCTACACCATCAATCCAGAATCGGGAATCGATGCACAACTCAAACGCCATCTGAAAGGCCTCCTCGAAGAATTGCACGTTGATTCCTTCCGGCCGGAGCAATCAAAACGCCGGGCACAGGAGTGGCTGGAGGGTGCGGCTGTGCGTCACGTCCATTCGGTTGTTGCTTCTTGGGCCGCGACCGTTACGCCAGAAGCGTTCCTCGATCGGCACTCTACAGGCGCCAGGTTTGCCGCTCTTCCCGCAGACGTGCAGGAGCAGGCACTCGACAAGTTATGCGCGTGGGCCAAGGTCACGTATGGCTCCCTCGATATCGAATTTGCAGAAACACGCAGCTTTGAAATAGATATCTACCAGTTCTGAAATTGAATAATAAGCGACTATCGGATGGGTGCATGATGGCAGACGCAACGCAAGACGATAACACTCCCCGGCCCAGACCCGGCGAACAACTCTTTCATTCGCTTTCTGATGCTGAATTGGAAAAGTCCTCAGAAGCAGCACTCGACTTCGCGATCTTACCGTGGGTGAATGTTGTCAAAATAGGTGGTCAAAGCATTATGGATCGCGGCAGAGCGGCCGTATATCCGCTGGTCAGCGAGATTGTGGCCAATCTGGACAAATACAAAATGATTCTCGGGACTGGAGCCGGGACTCGCGCTCGCCACATTTACAGCTTGGCCATTGACCTTGGCCTGCCCACGGGGGTGCTCACTGTGCTTGCCACCGCTGTCGCCTGGCAGAACGCCCAGATGCTGCATTACCTGCTTGCCCAGTATGGAATTCCCTTCGTTGAGCCAGAAGGCTTCGGCACGCTGCCAAACTATTTGATGGAACGTAACGCCGTCGTGTGTCAGGGTATGCCTCCCTACAAGCTGTGGGAGCCGAATCCCGCCACTGGCCGTATCCCCCCGCAACGCACGGATACCGGATGCTTTCTTATGGCGGAGGTTTTCGGAGCGCGCAAGATGATTTATGTAAAGGACGAGGACGGTCTCTACAGTGCCGACCCCAAGAAGGACCCTTCGGCCAAATACATTCCCCGGATCTGCGTCGATGAATTGTTGGCCCTTGATCTTGACGATCTGATCGTGGAGCGCGCCGTTCTCGAATTCCTGGCGCGTGCCCGCAACATTCACGAGATTCAATTTGTAAACGGGTTGGTCCCCGGCCAACTGACAGCTGCGCTGAATGGCGAGCCGGTGGGAACAATCATTTATAAGAATGGACACGCAAGATGACCCTTCAGAACTCCAGCGCTTACCACATGCAGTCGAGCCTCATGCGCGAATCCCTGGTGGACAAGCACGTGATTGCGCGAACCGAAGGGCAGGTGTTCTCCATTCTGCCCGACGTCAATGTAATTCAGATTGGCGGACGCTCGATCATGGATCGCGGACGTTCCGCCTTGTTGCCGCTGCTTGAAGAAATTGTCGCCAATCAATCTCAACATCGAATGATCATCGGTGTCGGAGCGGGAGTACGCTCTCGCCACATATTCTCAGTGGGTTTGGACTTAGGCTTGCCTACTGGCGCTCTGGCCGCCTTAAGCGCGAAGGACTCTGCGCAAAATGCCTATATGGTTTCCTGCCTGCTGGCCCAGCACGGGTTCGTTTACCTTGAAGCGCCATTTGTCGTGCAGCTGCTTCCTGCCATGCTGGCTGCTGCTCGCGGTGCAGTCTTCAATGGGATTCCTCCTTACTCACTTTGGGAACATCCGCCGATGGTAGGCAAGCTGCCTCCTCATGGAAGCGATGCGGGTTCGTATCTCGTTGGCGAAGTGTTCGGAGCGCGTAACGTAATCTTCGTCAAGGATGTTGACGGACTGTATTCGACGGATCCCCACGTCAACCCGGATGCTGAATTCATTGCGGATATTGGCGCGCAGGAGCTGATAGACAGAAAGCTGCCGACGCTTCCAGTTGAGCCCTCTGTGCTCGAACTTTTAATGAAGGCGAAGCTCATGAAGCAAATCCGGATTGTGAATGGCTTGACGCCAGGCAATCTAACGCGCGCGCTGGCAGGAGAATCAGTGGGTACAGTTATTCGACAATGATCTACAACCATGCGAGAGCGCCTAGAGCAGCAAAAAGATTCGCTTGAAGTGCGCGGTTTCTACTCTGACCGCTGCGTGATTTGTAATTCCATGCCAACCGGATTTTTTGCGAGATGCAACTGATGCGAGCGATGCCCGACCCTCTCCCGCATTTACGAAACTTTTTCTTGACGGGATGTGACCCCTATGGCAACATTGCTGCCTGGGTCACATTCCCCTCTCAACAGTCCATCCAATTCTGAGTTCATGGTTCTATCGAGAGACCTTCTGTGTGGATACTGCATTTGTGAACTGTCTCGGCAATGCCCGCTCTCCGCGTGTGCGGAAGAAGTTTGCATGATGCTGTTGCAGCGATAGGTTCATCTTTTGCCACACCACGGCAAGAGACTCTAGTTTCTCCGGATTCTGGATCCCAATGTTCCGAACGAGGCAGCGTTCGCTCCAGGCGTGGCGCTGCGTGACCTATTGCGTTCGTGCAGAAAGCTTCCTATTTTATGACGTCCGAAGAAACGACCTCGCGCCTTGCTGCAATACGGCAATTGCTTGAAACCTCAGCTGACGGCAATGCCTCTGCGTATGCCGGCCTTCCTCTGTGGAGTTACTCGCGTGACCAGCTGCTGACGGTTACTCTGGCCGGTTTGCCGCTTGTCTCTCCGCCCACTGCGAAGAAGACTTGTTGTTCGGCCACCAAGGCTCCTCCGCAATCCGCGCTGGTGCTGGGCCTGCGCGGTGCACCGCCATTTGACGGCTCACAGTTCCCGCGGCTGCCATGGGGACGGCCGCCGCTCGCCGAAAAAGACATTGAGCTCATTGAGCAATGGATCGCAGACGGCGCTCCCGAAAGCGATATTGCGAGCACGGAAATCCCCATCCCCGCTCACGATTGGAGCCACCACCTGACGATGCAGGAGGTGCAACCCTCCGCCTGCGAAGATGTGGTCCAGGCCTTCGCGGAGTATCAGGGCTCAACGAACGAGTACCGCTATCAGAACGGCGAACTGCGCCAGCGCATGAACATCGACTGCATGAGCCCTGCACAAATCGAAAAGCTGCGCTTCGCCTTCGCTCAGTTGTATTCGCTCAACGACTGGCCCGAGGACGCGCGCAGCTACAACAACATTGCGCTCATCCACCAGAACCACTGCCAGCACGGATGGGAACGCTTTCTGCCATGGCATCGCGTGTACCTCTACGAGATGGAGCAGGCCATACAGGAGTTTTATCCCGATGTCACGATGCCGTACTGGGACTGGACGATGCCACAGTACCGCCCTTCGCAGCCGGAGAAGGGTGAGATCATTCCGCCCGCGCTGCAGGCCTTTCTTACCGAAGACTCACTGGCCTATCTAGCCAGCCACAAAATCCCTACCGAGCCGCTGCAACCACTGGTCGGCAAGCGGTTCACGTCGCAGTCGCGCTTCTTCGCAGCGGTCTCGAAGCTCATCGATCCGATCTACACCAAGGGCGTTCATCGCAACCGCTTCATCGACGCTCTGCTTGCGGCCAATCCTCTATGGTATCCGCTGCGCTATCCTGCGGAGTTTTCGGGCAGCACGATTAACAAGAAGATCCATTACCACTACCCCACGGCAGATGACATTTCGCAGATTATGAGTCTGCGCACCTTCCGCGACTTTGGCGGCGGCAGCTCTTACGATGACGCGTTTGGATTCCTGGATCAGAACCCTCACAACACGCTGCACATCTGGACCGGCGGCTTCAATCCCGATGCTGGCGGTGATGCACCGAACGCGGCCGCTGTGCTTGCTGATCGCAATCGCGGCGTAAAAGTTGCTGGACGCCGCTTTCACAAGAAGTCCGATCTTTACAGCCAACCCCATACCGGTGACATGCTGAGCAACCTTACGGCGTCGTACGATCCGGTCTTCTGGTCCATCCACGTGAACATCGATCGTCTCTGGCACGAATGGCAGCAGATGAACCCTAACGCCAATCCTGTTGAGCTCGACTCCGTACTCACGCCGTGGAGCTACACCATCCGTGACACGCTGGAGATGAAGCGTTTCGGCTACGAGTACGTGCGCAGTTCCTGTTTGCTGCCAGTGGGCGCGGAATCGCCGGTGGCCCGCTTTGTGTCCAAGCTCGTTGATGTTTCGGACAACACGCGCGCTGCGTTTCGCACCGCTGAGGTCCGACTGCATCGTGTGCCGCAGTTACCTCGCTCGTGCTTCGTCCGTGTCTTCCTCAACCTGCCCGACGCCGACGCCAACACCCCGCTCGATCACAACAACTATGCCGGCTACTTTGCAGTCTTCGGCCATGGCGAGTGCATCGGCGGCCCGGGGCATTGCGCTGTGCCGGTGCGCGGCAAGTATGACCTCAGGCCACGCAGCCACAACACACCGCGTAACCATCGCGTGGATGTCACCAAGTGCGCTCGCCGTCTATTCGACGCCGGCGCCACACAGTTGAGCATCACGCTGGTTGTCGTTGGCGCGGACTACGAAGAAGACCGCGAACTGTTGCGCCTGGATGGTGTCTCCCTTAACTTCCTCGACTGATCGGTTATCTCGGAAAGGAACTGCCCGTGAGCAGCATGCATTCTATTCCTGTTTACAAGATTCATCCTGGCATCGGGATTGCCCGACTTGGCAATAGCCCAGAGGACTTCTGTATCTCGCCTGAAACTCCAGCGGCGCTGCCTATCGCCTGCGACCGGCAGGGCAATCCCGTGCTTTCGCCCGATGGCACCGCGACAACTGTTGTTACGCACTTCAAAGACGAGCAGGGACGCATCAAACGCCAGGCGGCACGCTTTCAGGTGTATGTCTACGACGACCAATCGCCGCAAGGCCGTCCGCTTAAAATCGGCGACCGTATTGAAGGTGGCGGCAACGCCGGCACGCTGGTCAATATTCAGTGGCGCGTTTATCTCGCCAATAAGAAAGCGTGCTGGTACCAGTTTCAGCAACTCGAAGGCGAGCACGGCTACCAGGATGGCCACCCGCTGCGCAACGCCTCGGTGACCGACCCTAACGAACGCCAGTGCCTTATCATCGACCCCGGACCTCAGGTTGTGGATATGAAGAATATCCGCCATGCGCGCTTCGACCGGAGCGCCGGCGGTCTTTATGCTGCCACTTTCCCTCCCGAGCATCTTCAGCCAAAGTCCATCGACACGCTCGGAGAATTGTTCATTGATGACACTGGACGGCTGCTGGTGCTCGGCGGTCACGGCCACTCTGGCACATGGCTCCGTGGGTTCGGTCAGCCCCGCATCGACGATTATGCCAATAACGACGGGTGGTTCGACGATTCCTCAGACGGCCCCGTGACTGCGCGCCTCATCATGCACTCCGAACTGGTCGACAGGCCACGCTACGTGGATGTCGAGGCACCTGCCTGGGTTATAGCAGCCTATCCCGCCTACGTGCCGCAGGTACTCGATATGGTCACGCTCGACGATGTCGTGCAGAACACTGCCATCACTCAATTCGCCTCTCGTACGGACCTATACGGCAAAGCCGGCACATTCAACGATCCGCAGTGCATCGACTCAAGCGATGCGGAAGCGCTCGCTCTCTGGCAGGCCTCCGCTCTCATGTGGAACCCGGATTACAAGCCGTGGTTCTATCGCGACATCTGGTCCATCCTTTTCCGCGCCGATGAGTTCACTTACCTAACCAACATCCTCGCGCAATCCAACTACCCGCATAACCAGACAAGTCGCGGCAACTTCGACCCTGACAGGCTCGCGTTACCGCCGCAGGTCAATCAGGCTGCGTATATCCGCGCGAGCCAACAGGCCGCCGAAGCCAATAACAACAGCCAGTTGTTTATGGAAGCCCTGGACTCCGCACTGTTGCTACTGGACCAGAAAGCGACCAACTCGCCGCGTGTCCATCATGCGTTGAAGCTCGCCAGCATCGCGCCAACGCTTTCAAGCCGCTCAGAACTCGAGGCCGCGCTGCGCAACTTTGCTGGTGTGGCCTCTGGTGGGATCACCCCCGCCGATGTCGATCCCTATCTCGCACACTGGAAGCAAGCCTATGCTGCGTCGCAGGAACCCGAAAGCAACACAAATGAGGACTACCTGAAGGCTCGCGATCGCCTGCAGGCTGCTATCTCTGCTTATGTGAAGGAGTTGGAACCGCCGCGCCTGGCGGCCGGCGAAAACCTGCTCAGCGGCGGCGCGGTTTCGGTGGCTGCGCCACCTTCGCAGCAGCCCGCCTCCAACAAGCAGCTTCTCTCCAACAACCTCGAGCGCCTCTCCAGCAGCTTCCGCTCCGGTAGCATGTTGACCGAAGCACTGGCCCGGGCGCTCACACAATCCACCACTGACGCGTACGGTCCCTATCGCCGCTATCTCTTCGATCTGCTGCGGAAGGAGGGTGAAGAAAACATCTTCCGCCTTGAAAGCCGTCCCACGAGTCGTGTGCATCATCTGCCGCTCATGCCGTTGCTCTGTGGCGACAACCCGCTCTCCAACGACCTTCCCTCGAAATTCCTGCGCCTCACCGACTACCAGCTCTACCTGCTGCGCCAGTGGGCCGAGGGCAAATTCTATAACGAGTTTCTGGAAGGCTGGCTCGACAAGAAGGATTACGATGTCTGGCAGCCTTATGCCAACATCCAGTCGAAGACCGGTCCCGAACTCGATCGCAACGTTCTCACCAATCTCGTTGGCGGCGCATTCTGCCCCGGCGCTGAAGTGAGTTGGATCATCCGCAACCCGGCAATCTTCGCCGAGCCCTACCGCCTGAAGGCCGATCCCTTGTTCTCGAGCTTCCGTCAGACTGCGGCGAACCAGAACCAGAGCGTCGGGGCATTCCCTGTGCCCGAAGAAGATTACATCGCCTACATTGATCAACCTCTCAACCTGGGCAGCGATTACGCTGTCGGCCTGCAACCCGGAGACCTGACCAAAATGGGTGCGCTGCCATGGCAGGCCGACTTCAACGAATGCTCCACGCAGCCTATTGATGTGACCTACGAGTTGTGGAACAACATCGACCCTGATAATCCCAACGATCCGTGGATGCGGCGCGAAGGCAAAGTTTGGGAGACGCTCTGGTGGCCCGCGCACCGGCCCATGCAGGTATACGAGCTGATCGAAGGCACCGAATCTGCCCCCAACTTCCAGATCTTTAATTGGGCTCGTGGCCTTCCGCAAACTCCCGCAGGCGATCTCAAGATGGTCACCGAGTGGTGCCGCCTCGGATTCCTCCTGCGCAATCCCTGGGCCAAGCCAGCCGAACTCGACCAGCCATCACCGCTGCCTCCGCCGCCGAAGTACGTCTCTGTTGAACGGACGCCTGACCCTCACGATCCGCAATAACGCAAGCAATGAGCCGAGCCACAAGGAGGCACATCATGGCGAACAATATTTGGGCTGGCACCTGGACCTACCGCAGCCTGCTGAACGATCCCGACGGCTCCGTCGACTTCGACAAATTGGAGTTTGGAGAAGGCACCATCGTCATCAACGATGACCACGCAGAGGAGTTGCTGACTGGCACGATTGGGGGCTCTGGCTGGTCGCTCGACCTGCATGGCTCGCGCAGCTACGGCTCGCCCGCCCAGGTCCGCTTCCAGGGCAAGGGTTTGGTGGGCGGCGAAGAATGGATCTACGACTACATCGGCTGGCTGGTCCCGGTCTGGCCCAATAGCACTGCACAATTGCAGCGCACGGCGTTTGTCGGCTCGGTCATCCGCACCATTCCCCACTCGGCATCCGGTGGAGGTACCGCTCCCGCCGGCGTCGTCGCATCCTTCTATGCGGTCAAGGTTAGCTAACGTGCGCAACATCTCCTGCGACATCGCGGTCCTCGGCGGAGGCCCCGCGGGCACAGCCTGCGCGCTGGCGCTGCGGCATCGCGTGCCGGAGTTAGTCGTCGCTGTATTCGAGTCTTCGGACTACACGCGTCCGCGGGCCGGCGAAGTCCTCCCGCCTCATGCTCTGCCTTTGTTGCGCCAGCTGCATGTGCCGCTCGAGCCGCTTGCCTCTGTAACGCTGCCTGCGGAAGGCCTGGCCTCCGCATGGGGAAGCAACGACCTCCTCGAACAGCATCACCTGTTCTCTGGCCATGGCGCTGGTCTGCATCTCGAACGCAACATCTTCGATCGCCATCTCGCCGCTTGCGCCGCTGTTCATGGCGCAACCGTGCATGAGCGTGCTGCCTTCCAGTGTGCGAAACGCGAGGCTGCCGGTTGGCAACTGCAACTCAGCAGCGATATCGTCTGCCACACTCGCTTTGTCATCGACGCCACCGGTCGTCGCGCCGCGTTCGCACGCTCACAGGGCGCATCCCTGCAACGTTTCGATGCACTGACGGCTTACGCCAGGATCTTCGCTGGACTTCCCACCGCCGAACACCAAACCCTCATTGAAGCCTGCCCCCTCGGGTGGTGGTACTCTGCGCCGTTGCCGCATGGGCACCGCATTGTCAGCCTGCTTACCGACGTCGATCTCGGCCGCGCCGCTGGTCTTC
>Ga0302200_10000653_pt1 | contig 34595 bp, 25 predicted proteins | sample II_Bog_N3_1_FD_194585 | JGI IMG/M metagenome (GOLD analysis project Ga0302200, IMG submission 194585) | Peat permafrost microbial communities from Stordalen Mire near Abisko, Sweden - II_Bog_N3_1 | ecosystem: Environmental > Terrestrial > Soil > Wetlands > Peat | place: Sweden: Abisko... | reverse complement strand
ATTGCGGGTACGGGGTCGGATATCTATTCGTGCGTTTGCGGAGCCATCGGTGCGCTGAAGGGGCCCAAGCATGGCGGCGCAAATGAAGTGGCACTGGAGATTCAGCAGCGCTACGAGACTGCGGACGAGGCGGAGGTGGATATTCGCCGACGCGTGGCAGAACGCGAAGTGATTATCGGCTTCGGGCATCCGGTGTACACCATCAGCGACCCGCGCAGCGACATTGTGAAGGAAGTGGCACGGGGACTGGCGGTTGCTGCTGGAGATACGCGGCTATTCGATGTGGCTGAGCGCATTGAGTCCGTGATGCACGAGGTCAAGCGCATGTTTCCGAATCTCGATTGGTACTCGGCGGTTGCTTATCATCGGATGGGGATTCCCATCGATCTGTTTACGCCGCTGTTTGTGATTGCACGGACGGCGGGGTGGTCCGCGCATGTGATTGAGCAGCGGCAGGACGGAAAGATTATCCGGCCGTCGGCGAATTACACCGGGCCGGAGAATCTGAGGTTTATCCCGATGGAAGAGCGGCCATAAAGGAGTTCATTTGTCATCGCATATCAGCAATGAGCGCCCGGCGCCGGATCAGGTTCTTACCGACATCGCGGACTACGCCCTGAGTTATGAAGTTACAAGCGAGTTAGCTTATACGACCGCACACTATTGCCTGCTGGATACACTAGGCTGTGGGCTTGAGGCGCTTGAGTATCCGGCATGCACCAAGCTGCTCGGCCCCATCGTTCCCGGCACCGTAGTTCCGCACGGCGCAAAGGTCCCGGGCACCAACTATCAGCTTGACCCGGTGCAGGCGGCGTTCAATATCGGCGCCATGATTCGCTGGCTCGACTTCAATGACACATGGCTTGCGGCGGAGTGGGGTCATCCTTCCGACAACCTCGGCGGCATTCTTGCCACAGCCGACTGGCTATCCCGTACAGCTGTTGCGAATGGCAATCCTGCGCTGACCATGCGCGATGTGCTGACGGCGATGATCAAGGCGCACGAAATTCAGGGTTGCCTTGCGCTGGAGAACTCATTCAACAAAGTTGGCCTCGATCACGTAGTGCTGGCGAAAGTGGCTTCAACCGCAGTGGTTTGCAAACTTCTCGGCCTGACTCGCGAGCAAAGCATCAACGCGATCTCACTGGCGTGGGTGGATGGGCAAAGCCTGCGCACCTATCGCCACGCGCCAAATGCCGGCTCGCGCAAAAGTTGGGCAGCCGGCGACGCGACTAGCCGCGCAGTCCGTCTCGCACTGATGGCGCAGGCGGGTGAGATGGGCTACCCGTCAGTGCTGACCGCGAAGACATGGGGATTCTATGACGTGTCATTCAAAGGGCGTCCATTCAGCTTTCAGCGGAGTTACGGCAGTTATGTTATGGAGAACGTGCTGTTCAAGATTAGTTATCCCGCGGAGTTTCATGCACAGACCGCGGTAGAAGCCGCGATGAAGCTCCACCGGCAACTGGCCGAGCGCGCGCAGAACGCCTCGGCGATCAAGTCCGTCACGGTTCGCACGCATGAGGCGTGCCTGAGGATCATCGACAAGAAGGGACCGCTCGCAAACCCCGCCGACCGCGACCACTGCGTGCAATACATGATTGCGATTCCGTTGATCTTCGGCCGCCTCACGGCACGCGATTACGAAGACGCAGTGGCCGCCGATCCGCTTTGGGGACCGCGCATTGACGCAGTGCGCGAACGCATCACATGCGTGGAAAAACCTGCGTTCACAACCGACTATCACGATCCGGACAAGCGCTCTATCGCCAACTCTCTCCGCATGGAGTTGAATGACGGCACGCTGTTGGAGGAGACGGTTGAATATCCTATCGGGCATAGGCGCCGGCGTGAAGAGGGAATGCCGCTGCTGATCGAGAAGTTCAAGACCAATCTGCGCCGCCGCTATGACGAAGGTCGGCAGGAACGGATTCTTGCCGCGTCGCTCGATCGCGAAAAGCTCGCGGCGATGCCGGTGAACGAGTATGTGGATCTGTACACATTCTGAATGAAGCGCGAGCGGCGGAGGGTGCGATATACTCCGGTTCGCAAGAGAAAGTGGAGGTTTTGCTATGCGGAAAAATGCAATTTTGAAGATGGCGGCGGCCGGGATGATGGCTGTAGCAATGACGACCGCACCTTTGGCGGTGTTGGCGCAGGGCGGCGATACAGTTCTTAAGCCTGCGGACACGCAGAAACTGTTGCCTGCCAGCGTTTTTTATCGCGCGCAATCGGCGACCACGCAGTTGAGGAACTCTGGCGGCGTGAAGTTTGGCGACGGGTACCTCGTACTCGCAACAATGGTGGATACGAGCGGGTATTCGTCTGACGTGGCGTCGAAGTACCAGGCCTATTTCATCACCGAAGTTCCCATCAAGATCGGCGGACAGAGCCTGGGTGCGGGTGCGTATGGCATTGGGTTTGTGGCCGACAATAAGTTTGTAGTGACTGATGTAGGCGCGCACGATGTACTGACGGCGGCCACGGGCGACGACGCTGGGCTTAAGCGGCCCACGCCGCTGCAAGTGATGGCGGACCCGGCAGGCGGCTACAGACTCTATTCCGGACGCCGGTATGTAAGCTTTACCCGGTAGGCACTGGAAGACCGCAGATAGTTGATTCCATTCAGTGGGCTGGAATTCCTGGCGCCAGCAGCGACGCCAGAGATTCCGGCCCACTGCGTTTGCGTTTGACTGCGTTCACGTGCGAGTGAGATTCTTTTCGCAACAAGAGAGGTAGATGCCTTGCCGCTGACGCTGACAGTCAACAAATTGAATACAACGGTTGACGTTTCGCCGGACACACCGCTGCTATGGGTACTGCGCGACGTGCTGAATTCGACGGGCACCAAGTACGGATGCGGGATGGGACTCTGCGGCGCATGCACCGTGCTCTTGGACGGCAAGGCAGTGCGCTCATGCATGACGCGGGTGAGTGGCGCTGTGGGCCGGGCAATCACAACGATTGAAGGACTTTCCCCGGATGGTCTGCACCCGGTGCAGGTGGCTTGGGAGGCGATCGATGTGCCTCAATGTGGCTACTGCCAGGCCGGCCAGATCATGTCTGCCGCAGCCCTGCTGGCGCGCACGCCTCATCCCACCGACGCGGAGATCGACACAGCAATGAGTGGCAACCTCTGCCGCTGCGGAACCTATCCTCGAATTCGCCAGGCCATCCATGAGGCTGCCAATGCCGGCGCAGCAGCGCGCAGCGAAGGAGGGTCACCCGATGCAAGTCAATCGTAGATCTTTTCTGCAGATGAGTGCTCTCGCTGGCGGCGGATTTGCGCTGAACATGTACCGCTCGCCGCTTGCCGCCGCGCAGGGGGCCGGGAAGCCGCCTGACCTCACACCGCAGGCATTTATTCAAATCGCGCCGGATGGCATAGTCACCATCATGGCCCGCGCTTCTGAAACTGGTCAGGGCATGCGCAACATGCTGCCGATGCTCATTGCGGAGGAACTGGACGTCGAGTGGAAAAACGTCCGCGTGCAACAGGCCGACCTGAACGAGAAAAAATACGGAATACAGTTTTCCGGCGGGTCCGCGAATACTCCGGTAGGCTGGGAACCCATGCGGCGCGTGGGCGCGGCCGGCCGCGAATTGCTGATCACCGCAGCGGCGCAGAGTTGGAATGCGCCGGCAACGGAATGCAGTACGCAGCCAGGTCGCGTGATTCATTCTGCGTCGGGCCGTTCTGCCAGTTATGGAGATCTGGCTGCCAAGGCAGCCGTGCTGCCCGCGCCCTCACTCGACAGCGTGAAGCTGAAAGACCCCAAGGACTACCGCATCATTGGGCACTCGCAAGCGGGCGTGGACACCCATTCGATCGTCACCGGGAAGCCGATCTTTGGCATTGATATCAAGCTGCCCGGAATGCTGTACGCATCCATTGAGAAGGCTCCAGTGTTCGCCGGAAAGGTGAAGACAGCTAACCTTGATGAGGTGAAGGCGCTGCCGGGCGTGCGCCATGTTCTGATCATTGACGGCGGCATTACTCCCGCGGCCTTCACACCCTGGGAACCAGGCATGGAGCCGGGAATCGCCATTGTGGCCGATACCTGGTGGCAAGTGCAGCAAGCCCGCAAGCAGTTAAAAGTCGACTGGGACCTGGGCCCGGCCGCGACGCAAACTAGTGAGGGATTCAGGAAGCGCGCCGGAGAACTGCTCCAGGCTACGCCGGCAAAAACGTTGCGCAAGTATGGTGACGTGGACGTTGTGCTCAGGTCGTCAACCAAGGTGGTTGAGGCGACTTATGAGTATCCGTTCATTGCGCACGCCACCATGGAGCCGCAGGGCTGCACCGCGCACTGGAAGGACGGCAAGCTCGAAATGTGGACCACGAGCACGTTGCCAGTGGACGGCCGCGGGTTGGTAGCAAAGACGATCGGTATCCAGGAAAGCGACATCACGACCCACATGGTGCGTGGGGGCGGCAGTTTTGGCCGTCGTCTGCAGAACGATTACGCGGTTGAAGCCGCGTGGATCGCGAAGCGTGTAGATGCGCCGGTGAAACTGCTCTGGTCGCGCGAAGACGATGTGACGCACGACCCTTTCAGACCAGGCGGTACCGTTGGCCTGAAGGCCGGTCTCGATGCGCAAGGCAAGTTGACCGCGTGGCGGCATCACCTGGTTACGTTTGGCGATGACAATAACAGCGCTCCTGGCGGGGGCATCGGTTCTGATTCCTACCCATCAGGATTTGCTCCGGCTTACGCACTATATACATCTGCGCAGCCTCTCATGCTGAGATGCGGGGCCATGCGGGCCCCCGGGGACAATGCGTATTGCTGGGTGTCGCAGTCATTTCTGGATGAGGTGGCGCACGAAGCAGGACGCGATCCTCTCGAATTCCAACTGGAGCTTCTAAGCAACAAGCAGGCGCCCTGGAGATCAAATGGCAAGGACGAAGTTGGCGATCATGAGCCGCACGGACAGGAGGTTCTAATCCCTGAACGCTTCAAGGGAGTGCTTGAACTGGTCGCGGAGAAGTCGGGCTGGGCAAAGCGCCCGAAAGAGCCGGGCCGCGGCATGGGAATTGCAGCGTGGTTCTGCCACCTGGGCTACTTTGCTGAAGTGGCCGATGTGAGCGTGGACGCCAGCAACAAGGTCACCGTGCACCACGTGTGGGCCGCGGGCGACGTGGGAAGCCAGATCATCAATCCGCAGGCGGCAGAGAGCATGGGCTTCGGCGGCGTCATCGATGGCATGAGCGAGATGGGGCAGGAGATCACTCTGGTTGAAGGCAAGGTGCAGCAGACGAACTTTCACCAGCACGCGATTCTGCGCATGCGCCAGACCCCACCCATTGATGTGTATTGGCGCAAGACGGACTATGCGCCTACCGGGCTGGGCGAGCCCACGCTGCCCCCGATTTTGCCGGCGGTGAGCAATGCTATTTTCGCTGCCACGGGAAAGCGGATACGCACGCTGCCCTTGCAGAGGAGCGGGTTCAGCTGGGCTTGAAGCGTCTCGTTTCCAGACCACGAACTGAATCTCGGTTGTGCGCCTCCATTCGATGCGCTCTCGTTAATTGAGGGCGCTTGATGTCACAAATCCCTTGAATCAGCCACACTTAAGTGAACCTGCGAATTGCGTGATGTGTATTTGCGCGATTCATCGGGGTTTTCTGCGGGAATCTGCAGATGATTCCGGCGGGCAGCACCCATACAGAACTTAGAGGAGAATCTGATGTCGAATGGCTTGGTTAGACTTACCCCCGATGTCTACGATCTGGTCCAGACCGGAATCGATAGTGGACACTATGACACTGCCAGCGAGGTGTTGCGGGCTGCATTGCGCGCCTTGCATCGCGAACAGAAAATTTCAGAACGGCAGCGGCTTGCGGGCAGCGTTGCTGAAGGGGATGTGTTCAGGAAACTATGGGAGAATTCCGTACAGTCTTCGTCGCGGCTGAACCGCGATTAGCCCCGAGGCTGTTGGCCGGGTTTCCGATTTTGGTCTGGATTCGACAACGCCTGGAGCGGAATTCTCGTGAGCAAATGAGGCTTGAAAGGTTCAACCGGAGGGGCGCGCTACATAGCTCGAAAGGCTGCGTAGAGGGTTGCAAAAGCGCCGAAATGACTGCTCCGGAGGTTGCGTCTCGCGTCGACACGTACCGTGGGGGCAGTCCCGCGCAGGTGTTTGGGTTGCAGAGAGTTGAACTGATCGAGCAAGTGGGTTGCAGAGAATCTGTCATTTCTTCTGCGAGCCGCAGACGATTTACGACTAAACTATTGACTATAAACGACTTGCATTGAATATTTGTGTGTGCAATTGCGATTCGATATTCATATTCGCGCTGGGCTTCACTGTGGGTACGGACACGAATCAGGGTGCCCTGCGCTCGGATGATGGTCGGCTATGCAGACTGTTAACGGACGCGCGATATGGTGCGGACGTAGGGGGCTTGTGCGCGACCGGGGAAGATGTGCCAGGTGGTCTCTTTAAGGAAAAAGTCACTGGTCAATCATTGGTGCCGGGGCTAGTATTCTGGCATGCGCCCACTTTTTGTATTAGCTTTTTTTCTTGCAAGTTCTTCGTGTTTTGCGCAGACTGCTCCATCGGGCACATCCCAGGCGATGCCCGGCACAGATGAAATTCTGGCACAGGAGCAGCTTCTTTGGAAGCTCTATGCGAGCGGCGATCTGGAAGGGCTGGATAAGTTGATCTTGCCGGAATTTACCAGCATCTCGAGGAAGAAGATAGCAGGCCGCGATGAGATTCTGGCCGCGACGAAGCAGAACCAGCGGACATGCACCGTGGACCCCGTGACCATCAAGCATCCGCTGATTACGATGCTTTCTCCGGACACGGCCACGATTGTGTACGTGGCGACAATTAAAAGAACCTGCGACAACCTCAAAGGCAAATCGGAAAACAACATGAGCACAGTGTGGGTGCGGCGCGACGGTGCGTGGAAGGCGCATCTTCATTCGGAACTCGTTACCTCCTCATTTGCCGTCCAGGCCCATTAGAGCCGTTGCGACGGGGGAACCGGACGGAGATATTTGCCCAGCAACAATTCAGACAGAAAGAGAGTGCCGCATGAAGTTGATTGCCCCTCAGAGGCCTGTTGAGACGAGCAGGATGGATTGCCGGCGTGGATTGCGGAGGACGGCCGCATTGATGCCGCATTTGCTGGCGGGACTTGTGCTGATCGCCGCGGGTCTAGAAGGGCGTTCGCAGGCGAAGCCGCATGTTTCGGCGCCTCATTCTGTTGCCGCGCTTCCGGCTTCGCCTACGGAGGAGATCATTGCCGCTGAGAACACATACAACAGGTATTTTGTGCAGGGAAACCTTTTGGAATTGAAGAAGGTGATGTCGGCTGACTTCGCGACGGTGCAGGAGCTGATTTGGGATCGGGATCAGCTGGTTGATTTTGTGAAGCAGATGCAGCCGGTGTGCCACTTTTTCCCGATAAAGATTGTGGAGCCGACGGTGGCTTTTCTTTCACCCGATGTTGCAACGATTGTTTACCACGCTCCGGAAACGGCTAACTGCGGCGGGAAAACCATCGCTGGCAACGTGAACATTTCGAGCGTGTGGGTGAAGCGCGAAGGGCGCTGGCAGATGCAGTTGCATACCGAGAATGCGGATATTCCGGGGTTGTGAGGCGGGCTTCCGGCTGCGGGTGGTCCGCGATGAAGCGCTGGCTGTGGCATGAAGGTATCGCGTGATCTGAAATGTGTATGCGGCGGGTCTCGTGCCATTGGCGCAATGGTGGTTAGCCCCGCGCTTTCAGCGTGGGGTGGACGCGTGCAATAGAATGGAAGTCCCGTAGGGACGGTGCATGATGGCTCACACGTACGCAACCAATTTCATTCATTGCATCTTCAGCACCAAGGAACGCAAGCTGATCCTTGCCGCCGACCGAATGGCGGATTTGTATGCATATCTGGGAGGCATTGCTCGGAGCGAGGGATTCACTCTGGTGGCCGCTGGAGGGACCGCGAATCACGTTCACCTGCTGATTATTTTGCCGCCAACGGTGTGCCTGGCGACGGCGATTCAGAAGCTCAAGGGAAGTTCATCGCGGTGGTTGGGCAAGGGCTTCGCCTGGCAGGAGGGTTACGGCGCTTTTAGCGTCAGTCCGTCGCAGGTGCCGGTGGTTAAGAGGTACATCGCGAATCAGGGGGCCCATCATCGTAAACATAGTTTCGAGGAGGAGTTTACGACGCTCCTGCGGATTTGTGGTGTCGAATTCGATCCGCAGTTTGTGTTTGGTTAAGTTTCCAGCGTCCCTACGGGACTCGTCGGGTTTGGGGGGAACGCGTACCCCACGTTGAAACGCTTACCCCACGTTGAAACGCGGGGCTAACGACCGTTGCGCCTACGGCGCGGAGGGACGATGCGAGAGGTTAAGGGGTTGAAGTTCGTGGCGTCCCAGATTCCAAACGGGGAACCTGGGGCACCCGGCTATGGTCTCCTACCCTTCGCGAGAAAAAACGAAGGATGGCGCGCCCGGCGCCGTTCGGTACCGGAATCTCATTCTCATTTGTGAGAGGTCGAGGTGGGGTATCCAGCTCGGAAACTCACAAAATTGTGGTCAAATACCCGCTATGGACATTCTCGATCTTTTCAATGGCGACCTTTTGGAGTTGCCGAGGAATCGTTCAGAAGAAGACTACAAGGAGTTTCTCAAGAGTTGGTTCGATGAATTTCATTCCACGGTTGATTCATTGGTTGGTGGCGATTGGGTTTGCCAGCAGCTCAAAGCGAATAAGGCCGTCGTTGTGTCCCTAAGCGACGGCATTCTGGCCGCTCTCGACTCTTACTTCAATGGCTTTCCGAGCGAGGCGTTCGACCACTTTAGTGATGCAATAGCCGCTGTACGGCCTTGGCTTGCTCCGTTGGCTTCTCTTGAGGATGTATCCGGGGAGCTACAGTTCCTCTACAGGATTCGGACCGGCAGTCTGACAGATTTTTCCCGTGGAGATCTCTTCCACATACCATTCGAAATGCGCACGCTTGTAAAGCCACAGCGATACAGCATCTCTGGGCTTCCTTCGCTCTATCTCGGCGGCTCGGTTTGGGCTTGTTGGGAAGAGTTGGGAAGGCCCAGTTTCGAGAAAATGCAGATTTCGCGATTCAGGGCAGTAGAAGGGTCGAGTATTCAGCTATTGGACCTCGGGTTTCGACCAGCAATGATTGCCGCGTTCATGGTTACCCACCCAAGAAGTTACGGCCTGGAAGGAAAAGCCGCCAAATTCGTTCTCGCGCATGCCATCTGCTGGCCATTGTTCGCGGCTTGCTCCGTCCATGTGAAACACCCTGGCGACCCCTTTATTCCTGAGTATGTAATTCCCCAGTTATTACTGCAATGGATCCGGACAGAGCCTGGTTTTGACGGTATCCGTTACTTCTCAACACGCATTGCCCAGTATGTCGATGATCCAAGGCCAGCTTCAAACTATGTTTTCCCGGTAAAGGGAAGTAGGGCTTCGGGTTTTTGCTGCCAACTTTCAAAGAAGCTTATCCTCAGCAGACCGATGTCGTGGCAAATACTCCAGAGCTTTACGTTTACGTTCAAGGAGCCCATTGTCAGCGTGCCTATTTGGCTGCTCAAGATAAACGCGGATTTGGAGGTTCCGTACTGGCAGACTAATTTCTACGAATGCGAGGCGAAAATCAGATCCCTCCCTTGCGATCGTGTTGATGCCATCTAGGACGGGAGCCAAGCGGTTGGCCCAGCTTCTGAGGGCCCGGTCCCCGACTAATTGTGCCCCAAGCCTTTTGATCGGGGCTTGGGGCATTACGGTCTTGGGCTCCTGTCGGCTTATGCCTTGGCTAACACGCCGCCGCCTACTTTTTCGTTCAGGATTTCGCGAGCGTTCTTCAGGAACTCGTCCATCGATATCTTGCCGGCGTCTACGTCTGCCAGGATTGCTTTCTGGGCCGCGTATTCCTTGTTGACGATTCCCGCCTTGGACTGCAGAATGCGCCACGCCTTGCGCCGCTCAACGCAGAACATGACCAACTGGCGGCTCAGTGCGCGGTACTCTGTTTTGCCGTTTTCTTCCCAGGTGATGTACACGCCGAAGTCGGGAATGAAGGCGCGGTGGCCGGGGGTTAGATAGCGGCGGTAAACCACGTCCTGCTGGGTGATCCGATATATAGAGACAATCAGTTGACAAGATTCTGACAACTATCTTTCCCGGCTTCGCTACTCTCTGGGTTGACCGAGCGCTCTTCGTGTTCGGCAACGGCTCTGCCATCCCGGCGGAGAGAGTGAAAATGAGGCCCCCATGAACATCTCAGTATCCCCCACTGAGCGGACCGGTCTAGTCGTGAAGTCTTGCAAAACGACTCGGGTCATCTCACGGGTATTCCTTGCCTTTACGCTGTCCGTTGCAGTTCTCTCTCTGCAAACGGCAGCGCAAACCGCCGGCGCGTATCAAGTCACGAACCTCATCTCCGATGGATCGGTTCCCGCCGCCTTCACCGACCCAAACTTTATCAATCCCTGGGCAATTTCTGACAGTGGGACCTGGTGGATCAGCGCAGCGAATACCGGCTACGACTACGTGGTTGGGTCTACCGCTCCAGTTGGAAGCATCAAGTTCAAGGTCATTGTTCCGCCGGCTTCAGGTACGGGCACCGGCTCGCCCGCAGGTTCAGTCACCACGGCAGGCGCTACCCCGATGGTTCTTGCCGATGGGACCAAGGCTTCGTTCCTGTTCTCGACGCTGGATGGAACCATCTCCGGATGGAATTTCGCCCTCGGAACCGCGAATGCGGTTACTCAAATTGCGATCAATAACAGCTCTGCCGGCGCCTCTTACCCAGGACTCGCGATTCTGAATACTGCGACCGCGAGCTATATTCTGGCTGCCAACTTTGGCACCGCAAATAAGATCGAGGTTTATAGCAGCACCTTTGCACCCACCGCACTCGCCGGCTCATTTACCGATCCGACGCTGCCCGCAGGTTATGCTCCCTTCTCGGTCCACGTCATCAACAATCAGATCTACGTGGCTTACGCGCTGAAGGGCACCACTGGGCCTGTCAATGCTCTGGGCAACGGCGCCGTCAGCATCTTCGACACGAACGGCAATTTTGTTGCGCGCGCCGCGACTGGAGGCAATCTCGATTCCCCCTGGGGCGTGGCAATTGCTCCTGCCGACTTTGGCATCTTTGGCGGCGCGCTGCTGATTGGCAACTTTGGCAACGGGCTAATCAACGCTTACAATCCGACAACTTATGCCTATCTTGGTCAACTCACCGATGGAACGGGCACGCCTCTGAACTATCCCGCGCTCTGGGAATTGCTTCCGGGTGGAACTACGGTTGGGGGCACGACCTCAGTCAGCGGTGGAGATCCGAGCACGGTGTACTTCACCGCGGGGCTTGCTGGTGAGGCGCACGGGCTTTTTGGGGGTATCGCGAACAGCACCACTGCAACGGGCACGCCTGCGTACGGGTTCAGCGCCGCGACCAGCGCGCTCACAGTTGCGGACGGCTCGTCAGTTCAAACTACCGTCAGCGTGGCTCCCACCTATAACTTCACTGGCACGGTGAGCCTGAGCTGTGCCGGCCTTCCCTTTGGCACAACGTGTTCGTTCTCGCCTGCCCAAATCAGCGCGACGGGCTCCGCACCATCCATCTCGACTCTGACCATTCAAACGAGGGGAGGCACGGCGGCGCGGCTCGAATCCACGGGACAGGGCACGGCGGGAATCGCAACCGCTCTGCTGCTGCCCTTCGCTTCCGTACTTGTGTTCTATCGCCGCCGCTTAACGGGCCACAGCGGCCTGCTCGGCTTGCTGGTTCTCTGCGGCATTACGTTGGCAGCGGCCGGAGGCCTGATGGGATGCAGGGGAATGGCGCCGATGTCGACCCCGCCGCCCATCACACCAACGGGAACCTCCCAGGTGTCGGTTACGGCTTCGTCTGGTTCCGTGAGTCAAACCGCGACGATCGAGTTGACTGTGACTGTTCAGTAGCTCGGATTTCTAGGTGGATGGCATGTGGCCCAGGTCCTGGAAACGGGACCTGGGCGTTTCTTTTGAAATTCACTAAACGGTCAGTCACAATTCTGTGCGCACACCCACTCTCAGATACAAGGAGAATGGCTCGATGGGTGTGTTGCTCTTTCTTTCCGTGATTGGATTGGCTAGTGTGCCCGGCGGGCTGCGGGCTTCGCGGAGATTGTTGCGGGAGTTGCCTAGTGAGAGCGGCGCCGCCGGCAAAGACATTCCATATTCTGACGACTAAGCGGAAGATCCCTTAGCCGATGCAAATACGAGCGCGGACCTTGCGGTCCGCGCTCGTTGTCTGCGATTGGTTGTGACTGTAAGTGTCCGGGATAAATCCCGGACTACCGTACCTTTGTTATGCCTTGGCTAAGACGCCGCCGCCTACTTTTTCGTTCAGGATTTCGCGAGCGTTCTTCAGGAACTCGTCCATCGAAATCTTGCCTGCATCCACGTCGGCCAGGATTGCTTTTTGGGCGGCGTATTCCTTGTTGACGATGCCGGCCTTGGACTGCAGCATGCGCCACGCCTTGCGCCGCTCAACGCAGAACATGACCAGTTGACGGCTTAGTGCGCGGTACTCGGTTTTGCCGTTTTCTTCCCATGTGATGTACACGCCGAAATCGGGAATGAAGGCGCGGTGACCGGGGGTCAGATAGCGGCGGTAGACGACGTCCTGCTGGGTGATGCGGACCAGCATGTTGTCGAGGTGAATGAGCTTGGCGGCCGCCTCGGGCTTGAGCTTCTTGAGGTGATTGCGGAAGCGGGCTTCCGTGGTGCACCAGTGGGCTACGGTGTAACGCGCGATTTCGCCGGTGGTCTTCGACTTGGTCTCGTACCAGTCAAGATCGATGGACGGGTTGCCCTTGAGGTCGAGGGCGTCCTGATAGGTTTCGCCGAGGCGGGGGTTGAAGACGAACTCCGGTGCGCCGCGGCTGTCGCGAACGCGCTGTGCCTGGTGAAGGGCCATGTCGTCGGGCACGCCGTGCTCGGGCTGGCAGGTGGTGAAGCACTGCAGGAACGAGGTGCCGCGATACTCCAGGCCATCAAGAATTGCACGGTAAAGCTTGGGCGCGTTGGCCATGGAGACCTGCGCGACGAACGGCGATCCGTGGCCGGCGAGGAAGGTTTCCGCGACCGTCTTCTTCTCAGTGTTCTTGCCCTGCGTGGCTGCGCCGAAGGTGTTCATGTCGCCGCCGCCGAGCATCGGGGTTGAATCACTGTTCTGTCCGCCGGTGTTGGAGTAGACCTGCGTATCGAGCATGAGGGCCTTGACGTTGGGCCGGTTTTGGAGAATCACTTTCGACATGTTCTGGTAGCCGATGTCGCCCATGCCACCGTCGCCGCCGACGACCCAGACCTTGGGCAGTTCGACGATCTCCTGGTCGGTCATCAGCGCATCGGTGAAGTGGGTGTAGTGGTAGTAGGTCTCGTCGGTAATGGTGTTCTCGTCTTTGGTGAGAACGATGTCGGCGAGGCGCTCGGGAAGGACGCTGCGGCGAGCGTGGTCGACGATGAAGCTTTCTCCCATGAGCCAGCCGACGGTGATGCCGTCCTGGAAGAGTGAGTTCATCCACGGATAGGGGTGCGGGTTGTTGGGCGAGGTGGAACCGTAGACCGTGTTGCAGCCGGTGTGGGCGGCCATGGCCATGACAGACATGCCATTTGCCAGGCGGCCGTCGATGGGCTGCAGGCTCTTGTGGTTGAAGGCCTCGGTGAGCAGTACCGCGGCGATGGCTTCGATGAGTTGGGCATCTGTGATGGTGCCGTGCTCGGCTTCGTATGCGGCGATGCGGGCCTTAGTGTCCTTTACGTCTTCGCCGCCGAGGCCGAGGATCAAGTGCGCGATGGCCTGGCGAAGGAGTGCGTATTCGCCTTCATTGCGGGCCTTGAGTGCTTCGAGACGGGCTACGCCGTTCTTCTCAAGCTCGCCGGCCTTGATGACGAAGCGGTCGCTCTTGGCGTGGTAGACGGGGCGCATGTAGGCCTCGGTGACTGCGGCGATGGAGCGGAGGACTGATTTTTCACCGCATCCGGCGCAGGCTCCGTCTCCGGCTACGAGGGCGTCGTAGTTGGTGCGGACCATCAACATGTTGCGCAGGGTCGCGGTCTTGGAGTCAGCCGGGTTAGCGCTGTTGTAAAGGCCGAGGTACTTTTGCGATGTGTCGGGCAGGAGATTGAGGAAGCCGGTGCCCGTCTCGTGCTCGGCGTTGACTTCTTCGGTTTCGGCTACCATGCGGAGGGCGTTGTGATCGCCGCAGGCAGTGACGCAGGCAGCGCAGCCTTTGCACAGGTCCGATACGAAGATGGAGAAGATGCCGCCGGAGCCGGGCGCCTTACGTTCTGGCGAGGAGAAGATGGCGTTGACCTTCTGGTAAGCCATCGGGACCTTGGCGATGATGCCGAAGAATTGGTCCTTCGCGGACGGCGAAAGGTTTTCGAGTTTCGAGACTACATCCTGAAGGATGGTCGGCAGCGGGGTTCCGGTCTTGATTTCGGCGACCATACGCTGGCGGGTCTGCTTCTCAATTTCAGGCAGGGCGCGGAGGAGCGTGTTGCGCTCGCCGGCGTCAGCGATGTAGTAGGACGCCGCGGTGGTGAGGAGGGTGCTGAGGTCCTGCGAGGTGTTGGGCAGTGCGGTGTCGGGGCAGACGCTGATGCACTCCATGCACTGGGTGCAGTTTTCGGGAATGTAGAGCGGCGTTTCGCGGCGGGCTACATACTTGGAAGCCGTGTCCCCGGTGGCAGCGGCAATGACCCCCATGGCGCTGAGCGGCGTGGCGGGCTGGTCGTAACCGTAGCTGGAACGGAACTCGGCGTCGAAGGCGGAGATGGAATCGATTGGGGCGCGCGGACCCTGGCCTGCGGGGGTGGGTGTGGAACGGCATCCGGTGCTGCAACCGCCGGCGGTGGCGAGCTCAAGAATGGGCAGCAGCGCCTGGCCTCGGAGGGTGGAACGGTCGGCCGCGGTGAGGACGCCGATCTTGATTTCCTTGACCTGCTCGAAGCCCTGGATCATGACTTCCATGTTGGAAGCCACGACGGCGTCACCGAGTTTGCCGAATTTTTTGACGTACTGCTTGTGAACAACGTCGCGATACTGCTCCTGGGTGATGCCGAACTCTTCAAGGAGGCTGGAAACGGCGAAGAAACCACCGAGAAAGGCGTTGCCCTGCATGCGGAGCTGGAGGTCGCCGCGGTCGGTTGCTTTCTTGGCGATGTTGAAGCCGGGAAGGGTGAAGACGCGGATGTTGTTATCGATGATCTGCTTGCGGGCCCAGAGGGGCAGCCGTTCCCAGGCCTGCTCGCCTTCTTCGTCGGACTCCCAAATGAGCGAGCCGCCGGGGGCCATGCCATCCAGCGGGTTGCAGTGAGTGAAGGCTTTGGGATCGCAGCAGAGGACCACGGTGACGTGGCGGAGGTCGCAATTGACGCGGATGCGGTCTTTGGCCGCGACCATGAAGTAGCTGGTGGGCGAACCCTTCTTCTCAGAACCGTACTTGGGATTGGCGCTGACATGGATGACTTCCTTGGGATTGCCGAAGTCGTCTTTGAGGCCGTCGCGCTCGTAGAGCAGGTCGTTGAGATCGCCGATGATGGCGCCGAGGTTTTTGCCGGTGGTGATGGCGCCCCATCCGCCGATGGAGTGGAAGCGGACGGCGACTGCGCCGTCAGGCAGCAGCGACGGAGTCTCTGCGCCGACAACCGCATATGGATGGTCGATGCCGAGAACGAAGAAGCTGACGCCGTCGGCCGCGGTCTTGCCGTCTTTGCGGGCGCGGTTGGCGGTGGCGAACTCATACGCACCGATGATGTGCTCGGGGCGGAAGTCGCGCGAGCCGAGGCCGTAAGTGCCGGCGAAGATGCGGGGGACGTCGCTCAGCGAGAGAGTGGGCAGGCCTTCCTGGGCGGGGCGGCCTTCTGTCTGGATGGCCTTCGAAATTGCGGTGCGAATGTCTTTGCCGAGTGGATTGTCGGGCGAGAGCGCTTCGTCGGTGCGCTCCAATATGATGACGTTCTTCTTGCCCTTGAGCGCTTCAACGACGGCGGCTTCGGGGAAGGGACGAATGACGTTGACGTGGATGGAGCCAACGGCGATGCCGCGGGTTTCCCGGAGGTAGTCCACGGCGGCCTCGATGTTTTCGGCTGCCGAACCGAGGGAGACGAAGACGGTATCGGCGTCGTCCGTCTTGTACTGGGTGATCAGGCCGTAGTGGCGTCCGGTGAGTTCGCCAAAGTCCTTATAGGCGTCTTCAAGGAACTGCAGGATGGGCTCGGCGAAGTTGTTGCGGCGCGCGACGATGCCCTGCATGTAGTGTTCCTGGTTTTGCACGGGGCCGAGGAGGATGGGGTTGGCGAGGTCCATCATTTTGGGAACGCGGCGGCGGGTGGGTCCGAACAGGGTGCGCTGCGCCGGCGTGGGGCAGTCGATGATGTCTTCCGGCGAGCCGAGGTATTCACGGATCAGGTCCGATTCATGTTTGTAAAAAGTCCGCTCGAGGTGGGTGGTGAGGAACCCATCCATGATGTTCATGCCGGGGGTCAGCGAGAGCTCGGTGACGCGGCGCAGGATGAGGGCCTGGTCGGCGGCCTGCTGGGCGTCCTTGCCCATGATCATGATCCAGCCGGTGTCGAGCGCACCATATATATCGTCGTGGCCGCAGTGGACATTCAGCGCGTGCTTGGTCAGCGCGCGCGCGCCGACTTCGAGGACCATGGTGCTGCCCTTGCCGGGCGCGTGGTAATACTGCTCAACGCCGTAGACGACACCCTGGCCGGAGGTGAAGTTGACTACGCGCTTGCCGCAGACGGAGTGGGCAATGGCGCCACCCTGGGCCGCGTGTTCGCCTTCCGTTTCAATGGCAATCGTATTGTGGCCAAAGACGTTCAGGTGGCCTTCGGCGTAGGCCTGCTGGAACAGCTCGCCACCCTCAGTGGAGGGGGTGATGGGGTAAAACACGCCGGCGTCGGCGATGCGCGTCTCGGTGTGGTAGGAGACAAGCTGGTTTCCGTTTGCTGTGATGCGAATGCCGGGATAGCGAGCAGCTACTGTCATAAAACCCTCTCTGTGCGACCAGTTCGTGCGATTAATTCCTCGTGCGCGGGCGGAAGATCATTCTATTCCGGCCGAAAGACGCCTCGCAATGCGGAGGCAGGTTACGAAATCCGTGCGTACTCCGTAGCGGGAGTCATGCTGGCTTCCGGAGTGCGTCTTGCTCATTCCATTGGCGATGGGCCGTCAAGCTGAGCGGATCCGATCGCATATGCCCCTTATATTGACTGGCCGTGACGAAGTGCGGGGAACCAAGGGGAGGGTTTCCGAGGCAAAAACGGCCTATGCACCAGTATGCACCTCTTTATGGGGGACGGTGTTCCATAATGTGAAACTGCAAGCGGTGGGGCAAACGTTCATGGGAGGCTCGCACGCCCTTGGTCGCCTCCGTCTCCTCCTTACGGGAAGGGAGGCTTGACGGATTAAGAGGGTAGGTACTTCGGGAATGGATAAATCTCCATCATCCTTGCGATGAGGGCGCTTGCTTCCTCCTCGGTGATGCCAGCAAAGAAGCTGCGGGTGTCGTAGTCCTTGTCAACCTGAATTTCGTTCTGGAGGTCTTCGTTCCGGACGGACGCCCTCTTGGAATAAGCGACGAATCGCAGATTATGAAGTTCCGCGATAGCGTAGTCCCACTTGCTGCTCACTGCTCCAAAGAGGCTCCGAACTTTGATGGTCAACCCAGACGGATCAAGGACGAGCGTTTTATGGGTGGTCGCGGTATCGAGGCACCGCAAAACCAAAATGAAAGTTCCATATCCTAGAAACACACCCCACCATGGCAGTCTTGAATGCGGACGATGGTCAATGTGATTGAAGAAGTTTTGGAGGAGGGCGAAATACAGCGAAATGAAGTATGCCCTGACGGCAAACGTTCTCACGAGATCAGTATTCAGCCGCGGCGACATTTCGACGCGGATCCCCGATGGTGTTGGTTCCCACTTGAGTCTTCCAGCAAGTGTTTCGAGCATCGTGCTATCCCTTGCAAGGAGTGTAGCGCAGGTTTCGGTCAAATGCGGTGGGGAAGACGTTCACTACCCGCGTGCACGGATCGCCATCACTTCCACACTCGGTTATAGGGGATTTGGTTGGCTTGAATCGCGGAAGAGGCATCGGCGGCGGGACGCGGGTGGATTTCCGGCCGGTTCTTTGGTCTTCTAAAGCGGGACGACGTTGAGGCCGGGGATAACTTGAAAATGTTTTACGTTAGCCGTGGCCACGTCAAATCCCAGATGCAGGGCGGTGCTTCCGATCACGAGATCCGCGAAGTCGATGGAGATGCCTCTGGCAGCCTGCTCTCCCTCGATTCGTCCGGCAAGTTGAGCAATGGCGAGCGATACCGGATGCACGATCATATCTCGGGTCAGTTCCTCCACGAAGTTTGAGCGTCGAATGCGATCCGCATCGGTTCTGGCACGGTAAATGCCGTGAGTTAACTCGACGATGCTGACGACCGAGAGGGCGCTTTCCGCATCACCGCAGGCGGCGCGTACACGCTCGATAACCTGCTTGACGGTCTCACTGCGCCGCTCGCCAGCAATCAGTACGGTGGAATCGAGGATTAGTCCCATGCCGAAGTGTCGCGGGGCTTGCGGTTGGCAATGATCTGTTCGAGATCGACAGCGAACGCATCATCCATCACCGGTTCGCAGCCGTTCTCCTTTGCGTGGGCCTCGGCGAGAGCGATGGACTCCGACAGCCGGCGTCCGCGGGGTTCAGCGGCTTGGCGCATCACGATGGGAGGCGCAGATTCCTTTTCAATGACGATCTCCACTCCGAGGTGGGCGCGAGCGAGCAGACCGGGGAAGTCGCGAATCGCTTCGTCTTCCGAGATACGAATCGTTGCCATACGGATGATGATACCTCGATTGTCGATATCAATGCCGAAGTCCAGTCCACAGAGACAACTGTTTCGCGATGGATGGGGCGGGACAAGCGATGACTAAATCAGCAGTAAATCTTTGGCGACACGGTTCTTTAAAGACTCCGGGAGATTTGCCTGCAGCGCGAATTCGGACCAGTTGTCCACGGCGGCCCGGACATCGGACAAAGCAAGTGCTGGTTTTCTTACCCCGAAGCGATCGGCAACAGCCAGCAGATCCTCGCGAGAAATGTCTTTAAACTTCTGATTCACACTCATCAGATGCTGATAAGTCCACTCCCCTGTGGGGTTATAAGCGTGGGTCAGATCATAGGCTGGAGCTAGATTCCAGGGGGTCCCCTGTTTGAGAATGAAAGAGAAGTTCTTGGTGTGGTCGTCACAGTTTCGAGCCATCGCATTGAAAGCCATGCGGCGAAACGCCTGAGTCTTAGCGTCATCGCCCAGGCCGAGTTTGGCAATGGTCATGAATAGCTGCGCGTAATCATGGGTCCCTCGCTGGCGGAAATCGAGATGGTTCATTGCGCACAACGTCTGCACATGATTCTTGATCGTCTTGCCGGCAATGATTTCCCGATCGAAGCGTTTCGTCATGAAGTGAGCCCGACCGTTCTCCTCAAGAAGACGGCAGGGGGACATGTCGATTCCGGCGGCCCTTGCCATGAGGTGATAGGCGTACTCGATGCGGCCGTAGCCCTCACTCGTTCCCAGTTCTCTGTCCGTTCCGATTCCATCGAATTTCAAGAGCCAATGCTCGAATCCGGGAGCGGCATCAAATTGTCCGCTGCGTACTTCGTCTGTTTTGGGGTTCCAGGCGATGACAGCTTTGGCACGCGCTCCTCCTGCTGAGGTGCCGACTTTGATGATGTTGGCGAGCGCTGCTTTGGCTTCGCGGTCGACGGCAAATGTGCCTTGCACCAGCCTTCTGGCTTCTCCTACAAGCTGCCCCATTTCGATTGGAGCCTCACTCTCATTGTGGGAACCGCGCCCGGGCCGGAACTCCAATGCTCCCATGCCCCTCTTCCCCATGTATGCAAGACGGTCGAGCACGGTGATTGCGCTCTTCTCGACACCTCTTTGAGCCATCCATGCATCAATGAGAGCATTACCGAAATCGTCTGGGAGGGCATCTGCAAGGAGAGCCGGCAGGCGGAAATAAGTAGCTTCAGGGAGAGTGGGAAAGATGAAGGTTGAGCGTGAGTTTGAGAGGGGCATGTGGAGTGGCGCGAGTTCCGGTCCGCTGCGTCTCCATGCAGGATCGTATTCGAATACGTAATAGTTGATGGATGGATCCAGGGTGACCGCACCTACGAAGCGCCCCCAGGCGCGAACCTCGATGACGGCGACTTCCTTCATGATCCCTTTCATGGCTCTCTGGCGTCCTGGGTCGCGACCGACGCGCTGGGAGGTTTAGGTGAGTTAGACCGGCGCACTCGCCGCCGCGACTTCGAATACCGCATCAGGGCCAGGGGGCTGATAGAAGGCTTCGGAGCAATGAGCCGCAAGCCTTCGAGAGAATCGAGAGCCTTCAGAACCCGAAGCAGAGATTCAACTGTTGAACCGTGGCCGGCTTCCAGGTTTCGCAGCGCCTTTTCTGAAAGCCCGGCTTTTTCGGCGGTTTCGATTTGATTCAGATTCTTTGAAATACGAAGTTGCTGAAGCTGCTCTCCAAGAAGGGTCTGTAGTTCGGGTATCGACCTAAAGGACATGTCTCCCATATAGGAATAATTATACCGTTTATCGTGACATTGATAAATTATAGGCGTCTTTATGCCTGTTATGTGTCCTTAAGGTGCGGGCGAGAATAGCACGGAGGAAGGTAATGACAGCAAACCAGAATCGGTATAAATATGCCGTTTAACACGGAAAATTCCTATAAAGGGTAAATAATTACCCTTTATAGCTAGAATGGTTAACCAGCGGCGACTTAGCTAGCTTGCGGTGCGTTGGAATTCCAGCAGCTTGCCTTGCGGGGCGGGACCAATGGCGGTGCCGGGCTCCCACGGGGGCTGGACCTCCACGCGGTCGCGGCCAAGGGATTTTGCGCGGTAGAGGGCTTCGTCGGCGCGGCAAACCAGTGACTCCAAGGGCAGATCGCGGGCGGCTTGCAGGCAGGCGATACCAATGCTGAGGGTTGACTCGCCGTTTTCAGCCTGAAACTTGTGGGCTCTGAACAAGCCGCGTAGCTCTTCGGCCAGGGCCGACGCTTTCTGCGGAGTTACATCTGGCAGCAGAAAGGCAAACTCATCGCCACCGAGGCGGGCGGGGTGGCTGCCGGCAATGCCGGATGCAAGACTTTCAAGGTTCCGGGCGAGAGCGGTGAGTACCTGGTCACCGTGGAGATGACCGTGGAGGTCGTTGGCCTGCTTGAAGTGATCGATATCCGCTACCAGGATGGAGAGGGCTTCGCCGGCGGCCGAGGCCTGGAGGCGGCTATAGACCTCGGCGAGCGAGCGCCGATTGCCGATGCCGGTAAGGTGATCCCGAGTTGCAAGGCTTTCGAGCTGCTGATTTCGGCTCTCGAGAAGCGCTTTGTCCTTAAGTACCTGTGCCTGGAGGAGGCCGGTGCGGACTACGTAGCACAGGAGAGAAATGGAAATTGCGACAACAGCGAGCTTCACGGAGATTTGCAGGACAAAGAGGCTGAGCATGAGGTTGACCAGCGCCACGAACGAGGGCATGAGGCTGCGGACAACGAGACTGGGGGCCTTGGGAGGACTCGAGACGAACGACTCAGCGTTTGCGGCGCTGTGTGTCGCTGGGCCGGTTGAGAGCATGTACATGGCGAAGCCAACAATCAGGGCGGTGCCTGGCACGTCCCACAAGCTGCAGTAACTGTAGTGCGACCAGATGTAGGAGACCTGGTCTGACAGGAAATAGCCGATGACGCGAAAGCCGAGATACCAGGAAAGCGTGCGCAGGAAATAGAGCTCGGCCCGCGAAGTGGCGCCCAGGCACGCAACCATGGGAATGAGAAACAGGAATAGAGATGTGAGTTGGGTGACGAGCAGGTGGTTGGCGGTGAAGTGATCGCGCGTGACCGGCGAGTAGACGAGGGTGAAGCGGAGCAGGAAGAAGAGCAGGAATTGGAGCGTGTCCACAATGACGACGGAGCGGGAGACGCCGGCAAAGAACAGAACGGCCGCCAGCATCACAAGGGCTTCGCTGGCGTTGAAACAGGTGGTCTGGAACACCCTTTCCGGTGGCGTCTTGAAAATGAATTCGGAAAAAGACGGGAAGTACGCAATGGACTGAAGCAACATGGCTGCGGAGAGTAACAACCAGCGGACCTGTAGATCACGGCTGGCGGAGCGGGCGCGGGTCCAAATGGATGCGGCGCAGGCGAACATAGCGGCGGTGAGGCTGAGATAGCCGATGCCGGCCGCGGTGATAGTGTTTGCAGCGGCCGTGACGGCGAAGATGCAGCAAACCATGACGGCGGTGGCCATGATGAGATTCAGGATTGCGGGACGTGGCGAGCGGAGCGTTACCTTGTCCGCGGTGGCGGCGATGGTGGGTCCGATTGCTGCGGGCCGGGTGGAGTCCGATCCGGAAGAATCTCTCATAAGATGGTGTCCGCGGCGGAGCCGTTCAATGTAAATCAAAAGGCCTCGGCAAATCCTTGGCCCAAAGGGAAGAGATTGACTCATCCATAGTAACCTTCCCGCAAATAGCTGGGGAGGAAAATAGTTCGAATTATGTAGCGGAGGGGGGGGAGTGATGGAGATCGCCGACCCAATTCACGGAGAGCGCGAAATGGATGGGGAGGAGCGGTTGTATAGTGGCAGCCATGGAGAAACGGAAATTGCGGTCGCAGGCGTGGTTTGGCGGGAACGACAAGGACGGGTTCATCCATCGGAGCTGGATGCGGAACCAGGGGTTTCCCGGCGATGTGTTTGACGGGCGTCCCGTGATCGGAATCTGCAATACGTGGAGCGAGTTGACGCCGTGCAACGCGCATTTTCGCGAACTGGCGCAGCGGGTGAAGAACGGGGTGTGGGAGGCTGGCGGGTTTCCGCTGGAGTTTCCCGTTACGTCGATGGGCGAAACGAATATGCGGCCCACGGCAGCGATGTTTCGCAATCTTGTGAGCATGGACGTAGAGGAATCGATCAGGGCCAACCCGATTGACGGGGTTGTGCTGATGTGCGGGTGCGACAAGACGACGCCATCCCTTGTGATGGGCGCGGCAAGTTGCGATGTGCCGACGATTGTGCTGAGCGGCGGGCCGATGCTGAACGGGCGCTATCGCGGCGAGGCGATTGGGTCGGGGACGGTGGTATGGCGGTTCAGCGAGGCGGTGAAGGCGGGCTTGATGACGGAGCGGGAGTTTATGGACGCCGAGAGCTGCATGAGCAGGTCGGCCGGGCACTGCATGACGATGGGAACGGCTTCGACGATGGCGTGCATGGTGGAGTCGCTGGGGCTGACGCTGCCGGGGAATGCGGCGATTCCGGCGGTGGATTCGCGACGGGCGGTGCTGGCGCACGAGACGGGGCGGCGGATTGTGGGGATGGTGCATGAAGATCTGCGCATCTCGAAAATCCTGAAGCGCGAGGCTTTTCAGAACGCGATTCGGGCGAATGCGGCTGTGGGTGGATCGACCAATGCTGTGATTCATCTGCTGGCGTTTGCGGGGCGGGTGGGGATCGAACTGACGCTGGACGATTGGGATAGGTATGGGCGGGATGTGAGGACCATCCTGGATATTCAGCCTTCGGGGAAGTATTTGATGGAGGAGTTTTACTACGCGGGCGGGCTGCCGGCGGTGCTGAGCAAGCTGGCGGAGGCGGGGCAACTGGATCAGGATGCGCTGACCGTGAACGGGCGCACTATGGGCGAGAACGTGAAGGGCGCGCCGGTGTGGGGCACGGAGGTGATTCGGGCGTACGACAATCCGCTGGTGGAGAGTGGCGGAATTGCGGTGCTGAAGGGGAATCTGTGCCCGGACGGGGCGGTTCTGAAGCCCTCGGCCGCGTCGCCGGAGTTGATGAAGCATCGCGGGCGGGCCGTGGTTTTTGAAAGCATTGAGGAGTACAAGGCGAGGATCGAGGACCCGGCGCTTGAGATCGACGAGACCAGCGTAATGGTGCTGAAGAACTGCGGGCCGAAGGGGTATCCGGGGATGGCGGAGGTGGGCAATATGGGGTTGCCTCCGAAGCTGCTTGCGCGCGGGATTTCAGACATGGTGCGCATCAGCGATGCGCGGATGAGCGGAACGGCCTATGGGACGGTGGTGCTGCATGTGTGTCCCGAGGCGGCGGTGGGCGGGCCGCTGGCGCTGGTGCGGGAGGGCGACTGGATTGAGCTGGATGTTGAGGCGAGGCGGCTGCACCTGGACGTGGATGATGCGGAGCTGGCACGGCGGCGGGCGGAGTGGGTTGCGCCGGAGCCTGCGTTCAAGAGCGGATACCAGGCGCTGTATGTGGAGCACGTGATGCAGGCGGACAAGGGAATGGATTTTGATTTTCTGCTGGGGTGCCGTGGGCATGGGGTGCCGCGGGAGTCGCATTAAACAGGGAACAGGGAACAGGGAACAGGGAACAGGGAACAGGCAACAGAGAATAGGGAATAGGGGTCAGGGTACGGATGCTTGCTGGGGAAGGTTAGAGATGCAGGACGGTGGCGCTCAATTCGCGCGGTATCCGAGCCTCGAGGGGCGCGCGGTGCTGGTTACTGGTGGGGCGACGGGAATTGGCGAGTCGATGGTGACGCACTTCGCGCGGCAGGGGGCGCGGGTGGCGTTCTTCGATGTGCAAGATGAGGTGGGATTGAAGCTGGTGGATGCGCTTGCGGCGGAAGGCTGCGTTGGGCCGCTCTATCTGCATTGCGACTTGACGGATGTTGAGGCGTTGCGGCGCGGCGTGGCTGAGCTGGTGGCTGAGCTGGGCACGGTGGACGTGCTGGTAAACAACGCCGCCAACGATCAGCGCCACACGATCGACGAAGTGACGCCGGAGTATTGGGACAAGTCGATAGCCGTGAATCTGCGGCCTCAATTCTTCATGATTCAGGCAGTGCTGCCGGCGATGCGGAGGGCGGGGCGGGGATCGATCATCAATATGAGTTCGATTGCGTGGATGATTCCATCGACTGGGTTGCCGCTCTACATTATGGCGAAGGCGGCTATTGTGGGGATGACGCGGACGCTGGCGCATGAGCTGGGGCCGGAGGGGATTCGCGTGAATGCGGTATTGCCGGGGGCGATTGCGACGGAGAAGCAGAAGCGGTTGGTGAACACGCCGGAGTATAGGGCGGAGATACTGGCGAGTCAGGCGCTGAAGCGGGAGATACAGCCCGAGGATGTGGCGCGGCTGGTGCTGTTTCTGGCGGCGGATGACTCGAGTGCGATTACCAACCAGAGCTATGTTGTGGATGGTGGATGGGTGTGAGAGCAGTGGTTAGTGGCTAGTGATTAGTGGTTAGCTTTTCAAGCCTGCCTTTGAGACCCCTGATGACTTAACATTCTCTCGAGGATTTTTCTGACATGATTCACGGATTGAAATTGCGCCTCCACTTGTCTGCTTTCCTGCTTCTCGCTTCCGCCGCAATCCTTGCTGTCATTCCGACCCCGATGAGAGCTCAAACAGCCGTTGAGGCTGCCAAGCTGGCTGCGGAGGCTGCTAAGACTGCCGGCGCGCTGCCGGAAGGGTCGCGCGCAGTGATTGTGCGGCTCTCGAATTTGCGTGTCCTGCCGGATGGCGTGTGGAAGATGCACTCCGGCGACCTGGCGCATGGCGAGGCTGTGAGCCTGGACGAGTCTGGCTGGAAAGTGATGGAGCCGCAGACCGATGCGCCGAATGATGCGGTGTGGTTCCGGCAGACTTATGAAGTGCCGGTGGATTTGCACGGCTACGACCTGACGGGTTCGCGCATCTGGTTCCAGTTTCATGCGGAGGCGAATGGGCCGATGCCGGAGATTCTCTACTTCAACGGGCGGCGCGTGGCCATGGGAGACGATCTTGAGCCGGTGGTAATTTTCGATAACGCCAAGCCGGGCGACAAAGTAACGGTCGCGGTGAAGCTGCTACACACCGTGGATACGAAGCGCTTCCGTGGCGCGTCGCTGAAGATTGATTTTCCTGAGAGCCGGCCCAACCCGGAAGATTTGCGGGTGGAGTTCATGTCGGCAGCGCTGCTGGTGCCTTCGCTTGCGCCGGGGGATGCGAGCAAGCTGGACGTGCTGCGATCTGCAATCGAGACAGTGAATCTGAAAGCTCTGGATAGTCATGACCAGGCCAGTTTCGACGCCAGCCTGAAGGCTGCGCACACCAAGCTGGAAATGCTGCTGCCCCTGATGCAGACGGCGACTTGGCACCTGACCGGCAACTCGCATATTGATGCAGCGTGGCTGTGGCCCGCAACCGAAACGGTGGACGTGGTGAAGCGCACGTTTGGGACCGCGCTGCAACTCATGTACGAGTATCCGCAATACACCTATACGCAGAGTGCGGCGCAATATAACGCATGGGTGGCGGAGAAGTATCCCGACATGAATGCCGAGATCAAGCGGCGTATCGACGAAGGCCGCTGGGAAGTTGTGGGCGGCATGTGGGTAGAGCCGGACCTGAACATGCCCGATGGCGAGAGCCTTGTGCGGCAGTTGCTGGTGGGGAAGCGGTGGTACAAGCAGGCCTACGGCGTGGATGTGCGGATCGGATGGAATCCGGACTCGTTTGGGTATACGTGGCAGTTGCCGCAAATCTACAAGAAGAGCGGCGTGGATTATTTTGTTACGCAGAAGATGACTTGGAACGACACGAACAAGCTGCCGTTCAAGCTCTTCTGGTGGGAGTCGCCTGATGGGTCGAAGGTGCTGGCGTATTTTCCGCACGACTATGCGAATGACAATTTGAGCCCGATACGGCTTGGTTCTGATTTGGCGACGGCGCGCAAGCAGGCTACGGACATTACGGACATCATGGACCTGTATGGAATTGGCGATCATGGCGGCGGACCAACGCGCGCAATTCTGGATGAGGGATTCCATTGGGCGGCTCAGTCGTCACCCACGAAGGTGATTCCGAATATCAAATTCGGGATTGCGCAGACGTGGTTCTCTGCGGTGGAGAAGCAGGTTGCGCCGGAGAGTCCGGAGTGGAATTACCAGTCGATTGCGAAGGGGTATTCGCAGCCGCCGGCTCCGGCTGATGCGGGGCAGGTGGCGATCCCCACGTGGAAGAGCGAGCTTTATTTTGAGTATCACCGCGGTGTCATGACCACGCAGGCGAACCACAAGCGGAATATGCGGGACGCGGAAGAGCAGGTGCTGAACGCGGAGAAGTGGTCTTCTTTGGCTTGGTTGAATGGCAAGGCATATCCGGGAAATGAATTGACGGAGGATTGGAAGAAGGTGCTGTTTAACCAGTTTCACGATCTGGCTGCAGGGTCGGGGATTGGGGTGATTTATAAGGATGCGCAGAAAGATTATGACGTGGTGCGGTGGTCGACTAATGAGATTGATGCGGGGGCATTGAAGGCGGTAGGGGAGAGGATCGATACCCGGGTAGCGCAGGAACAGGTAATCCCAGTCGTCGTGTACAACCCACTCGGATGGGAGCGGTCGGGGGACGTAGTCGTTCAGCTGCAGACATTCCCAACAGCCCACTTCACGGCATCTGACGACGCGGAGGGGAAAAGGCCAATTTCATTCGAAATTGTGTCTCGCGATTCGAGCACAGGCGTGTCCACACTGAAGTTTCATGTCGCCGGTGTCCCTGCGTTGGGATACCGAGTACTTTTCGTTCAACCTGCCCCGGCGGATCTGCTGGAAGATTCACCTCGGCATTCGGGGAACGACGACGGAAAGAACTTGGTCGTCGAGAATAAGAATCTTCGTGTGAAAGTGGACAAAGTTACCGGCTGTATCACGAGCCTTTTCGAGGTGCATTCTCAGTTCGAAGCCCTCAGCCAAGGCGCTTGTGGAAACCAACTCCAGTTCTTCAAAGACACTCCGAAAGACTACGATGCTTGGAACATAGATCCCGGTACACTCGATGTTCCGCCTAACGTGATTGAGAAGGCGGATTCTGTTGAGCTGGTTGGTGATCATTCCGCTCAGCCCTCTATCCGCATCACCCGCCATTGGCAGGGTTCCAAGTTTGTTCAGACGATCAGCTTGCAAGGCGATCAAGTCGACATCGAGAATGACATCGATTGGCATGAGTCGCATGTTCTGCTGAAGGCGGCGTTTCCGCTGGCGGCTTCGGGGCCGTTTGCTACTTACGAGATTCCCTATGGCTCCATCGAGCGACCGACTACGCGGAACAATAGCTGGGAGAAGGCGCAGTTTGAGGTTCCGGCCATGCGGTGGGCGGATTTGGGTGATGGCAAGCATGGGTTGTCTGTCATCAACAACTCGAAGTATGGGTATGACGCGGCGGGGAACGTGCTGCGGCTGACGCTGCTGCGGTCGCCGAAGTGGCCCGATGCCGATGCAGACATGGGGCATCATCATTTCCACTACGCGCTCTATCCGCATGGGGGGACGTGGAAGGATGCGCTGACGGTGCGGCATGGTTGGGAGTACAACTATCCGCTGACCGCGGTGGTGACGACGGCTCATGCGGGAACGCTGCCGGCGGAGCATTCCTTTGCTTCCGTCGCCCCGGAGAACGTGGTGCTGACGGCGGTGAAGAAGGCCGAGGATGCGAATGGGTTGATTTTCCGCGTATATGAGTGGGCGGGGAAGGCATCGACGGTGGAGTTCCATGTGCCTCCGGGGGCGACCGGGGCGACGGTGACAAATCTGATGGAGACGCCAGAGGGTTCGCCGCTGACGATTGCGGGGGGTGTGGTGAAGGCGCCGATTAAGCCGTTTGAGATTCTTACCATTCGCGTGGATTATCCGGGGGGAGCGAAGTAGGCATTCTCTCCGGCGTTGCCGTTCCAATGCGGATGAAACTGGGTGCTATACCCCCGGCGCGTTTCTGTTTTTGTCCGATGGGGAGACCATGATGGCTAGCAGCTTTCTTTAGTAGCTGACGCTGCGGTAAGCCAGCCGCTGCCGATCCACAAGCATGCGGGCGAAGACTGCACCGAACAGGAACCCGGCGATATGGGCGAGGTAGGCTACGCCGCCGGTTTTGACTTCTGTTACGGAACCGAAATCGAACACCTGCATGAGGAACCAGAAGCCGATGAGCAGGACTGCGGGAATGTAGGTGACGCGGAAGAAGATGAGAAAGAAGAGCACGGTGCGTATGCGGTCTCGGGGAAACGTGACGATAAACGCCCCCATGACCGCCGCAATTGCGCCGCTTGCGCCGAGGACCGGGATCGAAGACGAGGGATCGGCCAGGACCTGCGCCATCATGGCGATCAAGCCGCCGGCCAGATAAAACACCAGGAACCGGAACGAGCCCATGGCCTCCTCAATCTCCGGCCCGAATGCCCAGAGATAAATCATGTTCCCGATGATATGCAGCCACCCGCCATGCATGAACATGGAAGTGAGGAGCGTGATGGAGCGATGAGCGTGCGTGATGCGTACAGGAATCGCCGACCAGTGGCGGACAAATGCATTGCCGCCCTGCAGTTCGAGGAAGAACAGCAGCACGTTCACAACGATGATGAGGACTGTGACAGCGGTCCGTCGCCTCGGCCCGCGCGATGCGTCGCCCAGGGGAATAAAGCCGCCCATTACATTCCGCCCTTACCCAGCAGAATTCCGATTCCGTAGGTGACCGCGCCTTCCACGGCTCCCACCACCGTCATCTCAAACCCGGACGACCACCATGACCGTACCGTGATGAGGCTCTTGGCCGCGCCCACCGCAAAGTGCGCCGCCAGCGAAATTACTGCCGCCGCAATCACCGCATTAATTCCGGTCATGAAGAAGAAGGGGATGATCGGGATGGTCGCGCCGATGGCGGTGGAAAGCGCTCCCGAACTGGCCGAAACCATGGGATTGCTCAGCGCCTCTTCCGACGATCCAAGCCGCTCGCTTGCCAGCGCTCTGAGCAATTGCTCGGGGTCGTTGGCGATGTGATTGACCATGTGCATCGCGTCCACTTCAGGCAGGCCCTTGACCTGGTAGTAGAGCGAAAGGAGTTCGCGGGCTTCGGGACCATTCATCTTGATGGCCTCGCGCTCGCGCTCCAGCTCGGCCTGGTAGATCTCCCGCTCGCTTTTGGCGGCCAGGTACGCGCCGGATCCCATGCTGAGCGCGGACGCTATCATTCCCGATAGACCGGCCAGCAACACATATTTACTGTCGCCGGCGGTGGCGCCGGAAACGCCCGAGACAATTCCGAAAATTGCGCCCAGTCCGTCGTTGACCCCGTAAATGGCGTCGCCGATCCATGCTCCCGGCTGTTTGCGTCCCTTGGCGCGCTTGGCCAACAGCTCGTCGAGCACCGCCTTCGCGTCAATCTTTGGCGCATTGGGGGATGGGGCATAGTGCCCGCGCAAAAGCGACCCAAGCTCGCGATAGTGGTCTTTTTCGTCCTCAATTACGTGGTCGAGAATCGCGGTGGACCCTTCGTCGCCCAAGGCCTTCAGCTGTTCGCCGTAGGTGGCAATGTGCCGGCTCTCTTCAATTTCGAGACGCCGCAGGGCCATGCGCACGCCGCCGGCGCGATTGGCAAGAGAATCGGCCTCGCCCCCCGGTTTGCCACGGTATTCAGGCTCTTTGCCGCCCAGCTCGATAATGCGCCCGTGCCACAGCGCCGCGTGTTCCCACTCGGCATTGGCCAGGTGGCGCAGCACCTGCGCGCGCACAGGTTCGGTGTCACGCTCGGCCAGCGCAAGATAGGTATGATAAGCCTCCACTTCGGCCTGCCAGTTCTCTTCGAGGGCGGCCAGAATCTTCTTCACTTTGGCGGGGCTCATGGTTACAGGGGGCACGCGTTTCTCCTGACCTTTTCTTATGAGGATACGGCATTTCCGCCCATGCCTGCAGTGTACAGGGTCATTGGAGGCCACCAGTAGATTGATCCGCGATGAAAATCCTTACTTGTTGGCGAATGGTGCGGACGGCTTCTGCGTTGCATTTTTGGCCTCATTGCGCTCACTCGTTTTTTTCGTCACTTCCCCTGCTTAGGGTTTTCCGTATAGTGTTGTGTGGTGCAAAAAGCCGGGTAATGGTCGAAACGAAGACCAGCTGGCCTGCATCCCTGAAGAGCCTGGCGCGCGAACCGCGGTGTCAGACCTTACCGGGCAAGACTTCTTTCAGGAAACGGGGACAAATCTTCTATGGCAGCAGAAACAAAGCAATCCACGGCGTTAACATCGCCCGGGTATTTCGTGCCGTTCGTTATAGTCACTGCGCTTTTCTTCATTTTCGGGTTTATTACCAACCTGAACATGGCGCTGGTGCCGCATCTCAAGGCCATTTTCACGCTGCCTTATGCGTGGGCCATGCTTGCTGAGTCGGCGTTCTTCCTCGCGTATCTGGTGTTCTCTTCGCCCACCTCGAAGCTGATTGAAACCATCGGCTACAAGCGGACGATGGTTGTTTCACTGTTCATCCAGGTCGTCGGGTGCCTGATGTTCATTCCCGCGGCCAAAATGGTCAGCTTCCCGTTGTTCCTTACTGCGATCTTCGTGGTCGGAGCGGGCGTGACCGCGCTGCAGACCTCGGCCAATCCGTATGTCTCGATTCTGGGCCCGGACTCAAGTTCTTCGATCCGCCTTAACCTCGCCCAGGCTTTCAACTCCATCGGTGGAACCCTCGCACCCATTGTTGCGGGCGCCTACATCCTCAACGATCTTGGCCCGAATGCAACACAAATGCAGGTGGCCGACACGGTCCGCGTGCCTTACATTCTGATCGCCGCCGGGCTGTTTGTGCTGGGCCTGGCTGTAGCGTTCATGCACCTGCCGCACGTGCAACAGACGCAGGCCTTTCGTCCCGGCAAAGAGGGCGATCCAGTTCTGAGCCGCAGCATTTTCAGCTACGGGCATACCGTGCAAGGCGCGCTGGGGATCTTCTTCTATGTGGGTGTTGAGGTTGGCCTCGCATCGATCGCGGTGAATTACTTCAGCCAGCAGGGAATGAGCACAGCCAAAACCGCGTCGTTCCTGCTTTCGCTCTACTGGTTTGGCGCACTGGTTGGCCGTCTGCTTGGCGCCGGAATTATGACCAGGGTAAAGGCCGGAAAGCTGCTGGGGATCTTCGGGTTTACCGCGGCTGCTCTCATTGCAATCTCAATGTTTACCAGCGGATGGGTTGCCATTTGGACGCTCGTACTCTGCGGATTCTTCAACTCGGTCATGTTCCCCAATATCTTTACGCTGGGGATTGCTGGACTGGGACCGCTGACCAGCAAGGGCTCGGGATTGATCATGACCGCTGTCGTGGGCGGAGCAGTAATTCCCCCTATGATTGGCGCGCTGGCCGACAAGACGAGCATTCAAACTTCGTTCATCATCCCAGTTATTTGCTACCTCTACATCGCCTATTACGGGCTGTGGGGATCCAAGCCTTCGCGGACAATCACGGCGTAGGATGGATGGTGCACCCTGAAGGCCCTCCGGCTCAAACCGGAGGGCCTTCGTACGTTTGGGTACCGCGCTGAATTGTTCTTCGCTCCACGCTTTCCGACGCGTTTGCCATTCACAAAGCTATTCTTTTCACCATGTTTTACGCTCGAGACGCTGGAATCACGGTAAGATGGGTTTCGCCTCTTGTGGACCCGCCGCATGACTTCCCACGCAAAGCCGCGTAAGCAAAGCCTGATTCTGGCAGGCGTGGTCGCGCTCTTTGTCGTGCTGCTTCTGCTGCGCCTTTTTGTCTTCGCGCACGGGCGTGGACGCCGCGGATTTCGTGGTGCCGGGGCGGACGCTCAGGGAGCGGTTCAAGCCGCGAGCTATAAGACGGAGCCGGCCTGGGCTCGGCGTCCATGGAGCGACAGCTTCAACGACGGCACACCCGACTTTCTACGGCTGACTGATCCCGCCGACCAGGCCGCGTTCCGCCAGTGGTTCACGACGATTGCCGACTTCCAGGCCATCCGTCCCCGCGCCGATGTGCCGCTGGAAATCACGGATTGCGCCAGCCTGCTTCGCTACTCTTACCGCGAAGCCCTGAAGCGCCACGACGATACATGGTTTCTTTCGACAGGCATTGAAGTCTCCGCGCTCCCCGGTGAAACTCGCGCATGGCGGTATCCCGAAACGCCACTCGGCACTGGACTGTTCCGCGTCCGTCCTGGGAGCTTTGACGTCGCTGATGCGGCAAACGGCGCCTTCGCCCAATTTGCCGACGCCAAGACGCTGGTGGAGCGCAATGCGTTCTTTGTGAGCCGCGACCTGCGCCAGGCCCAGCCCGGCGACCTGCTCTTCTACCGCCAGTTTGGCCAATCTTCGCCGTGGCATTCGATGATCGTCACACGCATCGGGGGGCGGTCGGCGGTGGTTTACGACACGGGGCCGATTGATCACACCGCCAAGGGCAAAGCCGGTGAGCTCCGCCGCGTTCTTCTAGCCGAACTCGTCGATCATCCTCAGCCGCAATGGCGGCCCGTTCCCGGCAATCCGAACTTCCTCGGCGTCTACCGCTGGAATATCCTGCGAGGGACTTTATGAATTTACGCAAGCCACTGCTCTCCGCTTCGTCGTTGCTTTTCTTTGCCCTCGCTGCTGCCGTTCCATCGGCCGCCAAAGACGCGCCTCGCTCCTTCTCGCTGTCCACCACGCGCACCTTCTCGCCTGGCGAAACCGTCAAAATTCAACTCCTTGCGCGCAACGTTCCTTCGCTCGAGTTCCGTGTCTACAAGGTGAACGACGCTGAGAAATTCTTTGGCGGCCTCAAAGACCTGCACAGCTTCGGCGTCACGAGTCATTCGCCAGCTGAGCAAATCGACCAGAAAACCTGGCTTGAGCGGATACACGACTTCAAGGCGGACCTGTGGTGGCGGGTGCGCCATTTCTTCCGCAGCCAGTTTACTGACGACGCTCGCGACACCTTCCGCGAAGGGCAGGGCAAGCTCGGAAAGCGTAGCACCGTTGTAGGCGCTGTTGCGGAATTCGCTCAAGTCCCGCTGCTCAACGCGAGCCAGCTCGTCGCGCGCTGGAAGCTCGAAACGCCTCCCACGCTGGTCAGCGATACGCAGCAATTGCCGATCGAGAATCTGAGCGCCGGTGTCTACCTTATCGAAGCTACCGACGGCACCTACAAGGCCTACACAGTCGCCATTGTTACGAGCATCGCCATTATCGAGCGCAACATCGGCGAGCAGACCAGCCTCTATGTCGCTGACCGCAAAACGGGAGCCCCAATCGAAGACGCTGAAACCGTTCTCTGGGTTGGTGGAAGCAGGCAATCCAATGCAAAAACCGGCGCAGACGGCATGGCCACACTCACTTTCAACAGCCCGCGTGTAAAGTCAGGCGCGGAGCCGGAGAATCCCTGGATACTAGCCCGTCATGGTGCCGACGTTGCCCTGGTCACGCCTTGGGCCTATGAATTCGGATCGAATCCGCAAAGCAACCTGCGCGCATTCGTATACACCGATCGCCCCGTATACAGGCCGGGACACACAGTGCATATCAAGGCCGTGATCCGCCGCGAAAAGGGCGATGACCTCCTGCTGCCAAACTTACCAACATTGCACTTGACTGTGACTGACGCAGACAACAAGGCGGTGCTAACGAAGGATGTAAGCGTTTCTACCCACGGAACTGTAACGGATGACTTCACGCTGGAGGGCGATGCCGGGCTAGGCTACTACAGCATCACTCTCGC